>WBZY01000014.1_pt1 | contig 271442 bp, 235 predicted proteins | sample 5204191 | NCBI WGS metagenome assembly WBZY01 (sample SAMN12344363, study PRJNA552823) | activated sludge metagenome | biome: Activated sludge suspended growth; feature: Anammox Sidestream; material: Wastewater; isolation source: activated sludge from anammox sidestream of wastewater treatment...
CGAAGTCAACACTGTGTCCACCTGCAACTAGATTTCCGTTTACAAGTGAAGCAACTTCTTGTCCTAATACATCAAATACTTTCAAGCTGACTTTTGAATCAACTGCAAGTCTGAATGCTATCTTTGTGCTTGGGTTGAATGGATTCGGATAGTTCTGATCCAGTGCAAATTCTGCAGGTGCTGGAACATTAACTTCAACGATATTTGAGTAGGTTGTTGTTCCATCAAAGTCAACCTGTTTTAGTCTATAGCTGTATGAACCAACAGCTACACTTCTGTCACTATAGGTATATGCCTGAACTTCTGTTGTTGTTCCGTGTCCTTCTACGAATCCGATTGTTTCGAATTCACCGCCAGCACTTCTCTGAACCTCAAATCCCTGGTTGTTAGTTTCTGTTGCTGTGAACCATCTTAATTCTACAACACCAAAATCTGCTGATGCTGTGAATGATGTCAATTCAACCGGCAAAATCCAATCCAGACACATATTATCCCAGGCTATTGCATCAATGTTAAAGGAATATCCATTATAACTGATTTCAATCTGAGCATTTGAAGCACCGGAAACTGGTGTTGTAAAACTACCTGATTGAACTACCGGTCCAACGTTGCCTGTCGGGTCTGTCACAGTAAATAGTGGAGTGGAAGTAGCACCGCCATCATAAGTTATTGATACCGTTACCACACCGCTTGGGTTTGCATACCAGTCAAGGAAGAAATTGAATGAATAGTTGGTCGGCCAATTATCCAGTAATGGAATTGGAACCGATCTTATTGTTGACACTCCTGTAAATGATGGAGACCAAGACATATATAATTCTGGTGCTGTTCCACCTGCGAGCGCTGTGTTACTTGCTGACCAGTTTGTCATACCCATTGGACCAACAACAGTCCAGTTTTGCAAGTTAGCAAAAGCATCACACCATTCGCTTAAATTTGGATCTGGTATGGTTGTAAATGCCCAGGTAGGACCAAAAGTGCTACAAGTATCATTTTTATCAATTACTTTCCAATTATAAGTTGTCATATAATCTAATTGACCTGGAATTGCCCAGCTTGTGATTGGTGCACCAGAATAAACAGTGGTCATTGATCCGGATTCACCGAACTGTAATTCAACTTGCGTTGTTCCAGCGCCATTTGTCCAGCTAATATTAGCAAGATTTATACTAACATTAGTAGCCCCATTTATTGGATTTGGATTATCAGGCGCTCCAACAGGACAAGGAGGACCACAAGTTGCTATTTCATAAATGAAAATATTATCAGGTGTTCCCTGCAATAATCCACCGATTGTAAACGTTCCTGCCTGCCAATCACACATTGAGAATAAACCGCCAGCTATACCAGAAGCAGTTGGAAATTGTAGTGTAACATCGTGTGTAACACCAGTCGCTGTTCCTGTCGATATGTTAAATTGATGAATTAGCTGAGCAGTACCTGCACCGCCGCCCTGATCAAATATCCAGAGAAACGGACCGCCTGGACTTACGTTATCATAAGCAGCACCATACTGACCTGCCAGACTTGTTGTGAAAGAAGTAATCGTGGTTCCCGTACGGCTAACCAAAGTTGCCGGGTCACTCCAATTTCCACACCAGAATGCATCTGATACTTCATCATAAGCTATAAAGCGAACACCTACAGGTGACGGAATGGTACCAATCAAAGTCTTTGTTGTGAAATCCATCATGTAAATTGTATTTGCTGCAGCACCTCCATACATATATTGTCCATCAAAAGCAAGATCTCGTAAACCGGTAACACCCGGTATTGAAAATTCTTCAATGAGAGTAGTGCCAGTTGCATCATATTTATGAATTAAGTTTGAACCCCATCTTGTAGAATACAGATAAGTTCCATCCCATTCAGCACCAGCATTACCTGCTGCACCGGATAATGCGGTAACATCAAATCCTAGGAGCAGATCCCATATTGCTTCCTGATTACGATCTATGGGATGCTTCTGTAGATTTGGTGATTGCTCAAACTGATTATCACCTACCGGTTGTGCCATAACGGTAAGACACCAGCTAACAACAGAAAGGACAATTAACGATTTGAAAATATACCTCATGAGTACACCCTCCAATTAATTATAAATTTAGTGAATTAGGTAGAAAATTATGTAAGTTTTTATTTCGCCCATTTTTCAACATAGTGTTAGCATAGAACATTTTGGATTTAAATGTTGAATTATCTTTAATAATATTACACATTATTAATATTTAAATCAAGATTGCCACAAAATTTCTTAAGCAATAATTAGCTGCAAAAAAAAAGCCAGCTCATATTTCAAAGCTGGCTTCTTAATTATACTATTAAACCAAAATTATTTGGTTAATATCATCTTCTTAACATCTACGAAATTGCTTCCGTCAACTCCTGTAGCTTCTATTCTGTATAGATAAACTCCTGAGTTTAATGATGAAGCATCGAAGTCAACACTGTGTCCACCTGCAACTAGATTTCCGTTTACAAGTGAAGCAACTTCTTGTCCTAATACATCAAATACTTTCAAGCTGACTTTTGAATCAACTGCAAGTCTGAATGCTATCTTTGTACTTGGGTTGAATGGATTCGGATAGTTCTGATCCAGTGCAAATTCTGCAGGTGCTGGAACATTAACTTCAACGATACTTGAGTAAGTTGTTGTTCCATCAAAGTCAACCTGTTTCAGTCTATAGCTGTATGAACCAACAGCTACACTTCTGTCACTATAGGTATAAGCCTGAACTTCTGTTGTTGTTCCGTGTCCTTCAACGAATCCGATTGTTTCGAATTCACCGCCAGCACTTCTTTGAACCTCAAATCCCTGGTTGTTGGTTTCTGTTGCTGTGAACCATCTTAATTCTACAACACCAAAATCTGCTGATGCTGTGAATGATGTCAATTCAACCGGAACAAGCCAATCCAGACACATATTATCCCAGGCTATTGCATCAATGTTAAATGAATATCCATTATAACTGATTTCAATCTGAGCATTTGAAGCACCGGATGGCGGCGTTGTGAAACTACCTGATTGAACTACAGGTCCAACATTACCAGTCGGGTCTGTCAATGTATAAAGCGGAGTAGATGTTGCACCGCCATCATAAGTTATTGATACCGTTACCACACCACTCGGATCTGCATACCAGTCTAGGAAGAAGTTAAATGAATAATCAGTTAAACAATTATTTAATAATGGTATTGGAACTGATCTTATCAATGAGACACCTGTGAATGATGGTGACCAACTCATATAGAGTTCTGGTGCTGTTCCTCCAGCAAGTGCTGTGTTATTTGCTGTCCAGTTTGTCATACCCATTGGTCCAACTATAGTCCAGTTTTGGAGGTTTGCAAAAGCATCGCACCATTCGTTTAGGTTTGGATCGGTCATAGTTGAGAATGACCAACCTGGACCTTGCGATCCACAATTAGCATCTTTACATACAATATACCATATATAGGTAGTTCCATATACAAGAGTTCCGAGCGGATAGGAGGTAATTGCAGGTCCATCATAAACTTTGGTAATATTTCCTGAAGGTCCGAACCAAACTTCAACGTTTACAGTTCCAGTTCCATTAGTCCAACCTAATGTAATACCAGTGAGTCCTAAACCAGTTGTTCCATTTGCAGGAGTTGGATTTGATGGCGTACCTATCGGACAAGGTGGACCATACTGAGTATCTAAAGCAAAAGGTGCAACTTGTTGTAATCCCCAATCTGTAAGTAATGTTGTGGCACCAGTCACCTGATCCATCGTTCTTAACTGACCGGTGAATGTACCATTATTAAATGAGCTAAGATATAATGTATTTGTTTCCATGTCGTAGCTCATACCCTGACCAAAGTTTGAATCGAAGCCAAGTGGACCCAATAGTGTAGCAACACCATTTGTCGGGTTGATTGTATAAGATGCATCAGTTACAAGGTCATAAGCATAACAAACTCCAGCAGCAGTGAAGGCAAGATCGATGAACAAACTACCTGATACACCCATACTGCCAATTAAAGTTGCGGTTAATGTAGCCGGATTAAAACCGTAAAAATTTAAACCAGAAATCAGATAATACTGACCATTAGCAGGATTAAATGTAATACCGTTTGGCTGATCACCGGATGTACCGGTTATGTTACCGAGTAAAGTAATAACACCGGTTGAGGGATTAAATTCGTATAAAATAGGTGCAATGTCTATCGCGTAATAAACACCATTGCCGCCTTTAACCATAGATGCACCAAAAGTTGGAAATGTAAACGTGTTTAATGTAGTGAATGGAGTACCTGCTGGTATAGGCATCGAAAGAGTTGATGTAGATTGTGATTCGTAACCATATGCAATCGAAGCAGGATTATCAAGTGTGTTGATAATCGTGTGTGTTTTTTCGATTTTCATAAACGGAATCGGTCCATTCGATTGCTGTTCATTCTGTGCAAATGCATTCATAAATGCAAATGTCAGTAACAGCGAGAAAAGTAAACGAAATGATATTCTCATGATGAGTTTCTCCTGAGATAAGTTGAAGATATGTTAGTTAGTTTATGTAACAAGAATTTATATTTATCTATAAAACTTTTAACAATCTAATTATTTCGAAAGGGAGTTTCTAATATTTATTTATACACACAAAATTTATTAATCAAAGATTAGCAATTTTTAGCATTCAAAGCAAATTTATTTAATATTATCTTTTTAAAGTAGAGTTGAAATATCTTGCTTTCAATTACCTTACCAAACAATTATTAACCTTACTTATTGATATTATTATTTTTTGCAAGCGACTCCTCCTCCATTTTTTTCTTATAGTTTGCAAGCTTTTTTTGTATGTCAGAATTGACGAGTCCTAAAATGTTCAATGCAAGTATTGCAGCATTCTTCGCACCGTTGATAGCTACAGTAGCAACCGGTATTCCAGGAGGCATTTGAACTATTGAAAGCAGCGAATCCATTCCTTCTAACGATTTTCCTTTTATCGGAACTCCGATTACAGGCAAGATTGTTTGTGCAGCAGTAACTCCCGGCAGATGTGCAGCACCACCAGCAGCAGCGATAATTACTTTAAGTCCTCTTTCAACAGCTGATTTCGAATATTCAGCATGCTGAACAGGAGTACGATGAGCAGAAAGAATTTTAACTTCATATCCAACTTCAAATTCCTTAAGGACCTTTACTGCATCTTCCATTACAGGAAGGTCTGAATCGCTTCCCATTATTATTCCCACTTCAATTTTATTGGTACTCATTTCACATCTCCAAAAATGACAAAAAATATTTACCAGTTAATTAAATTGATATGTTCTCCATCCGATCTAAGTAATATCGCTTTTTGCAAATCAGTTCGAAGTACGGATGAGCCTGAATACAGTAACCTTTCAATAATCTCAGGTACTGGGTGTCCAAATTTATTTTTAAATCCTGCACTTATCAAACTGATATTAGGGGAAATATATTTTAAAAAATTTTCTGACGTACTGGTTTTGCTTCCATGATGCCCAACTTTCAGGACATCCGAATCCAAAAAATTCTTGTAAGTCTCTGAATAGAATCTTTCTGCTGTTTTTTCAATATCACCGGTGAAAAGAAAACTGTTTTTACCATAGACAAGTTTGAATATTCCGCTTTGATTATTTGTTGACTCGCCTGTGATATTTTTAATTTCATCACTGTTCAGCCAGTAAAGTACTGCATCACCAATAATATTCTTTTCCTGCCGGAAGTATTTAATCGGAATATTTTTGTTTCTGACAAATTCTTCAAACCTGACATCTTTACTGATTAATGTATCAATCTCCGGTTTAAGAATTTCTTTTATCTTATCATCGAGAATAAGTGATACAAAACCACCATAATGATCGGAATCAATGTGAGTAACAATTCCATAATCAATCTTTTTGATACCAAGATAATTCAACAAAGGAATAATTACTCTTTCACCGTTATCAAAAGTGATTGTTGTATTGCCTGCATCTATCAAAGCTGTTTGACCGTTTGGAAACTTTATCAAAAAAGAATCTCCCTGACCAACGTCTATCATTAGTACACTTAAATAATTTTTCGGGAGTAATTCTGAATTATCAATTGCAGAGAAAGTAAACATACTTGCAGTAACAAGAATGAACAAAATTAATTTTGAACGGACAGTTTCAAACTGAACGACATAAATTAAAAAGACGGTAAGCAAAACGTAAAAGATAATTAAATCCAATAGCGAATAATTAGTAACAGATATGTACGAATAACTTAAATCACCGGAATACTTTATTATGTCCAGCGTCAATTCTGAAATGAGACTCGTCGCCTGACCCAAATAAAAGGCAGCGAATGGAACAAAAATCGCAAATAATAAAGTAGCTATTGCTGCAGCTATAATTGCACCAATTGCAGGAACAACCAACAGGTTGGCGAAAATTCCAACAACAGAGAACTTGTTAAAATATAAAAGTGTGAATGGTAAAGTCCCGATCTGTGCACTTATTGAGACTCCCAGAAATGTTAAAATATATTTTATAAATTTGTTTTGAATGTTCCATCCATCAATAAACTGATTTAAGTAAGGAAGTATAATTGCTATTGCTAATACGGCTGCAAACGAAAGTTGAAAACCTGGGTTATAAAGTTCATTCGGATTAATTACCAGTATAAATAACGCTGCTATCGAAATAGAATTGAAAATATTTGTTGATCTGTTCGATAAAAATGCCAGGATAAAAACTATTGACATCACAGTTGCTCTGAATACGGAAGGCGGGATGCCTGTAAGCAACATATAAAACAACAAACCGACAATAGTAAGAACGGATCGAACAATAAAATTCATCCTGCCAAATAGAAAAAGAAAAATCAGAACTATATAGCCCACATGTAATCCGGATACAGAAAGAACATGAACAACTCCGGCATTTATGAATTGGTTCTTAGTCTGATATTTAATGTCTCCCCTATCAGCAAGCAGTAAACCACGAAGCAAAGCAGCAGTTTCAGGAGAGTTGTATTTTTTTATCTGATTATCAATTGATTTTCTAACCTGATGAATTGCATTACCGAAAGCAGTTGCAGATCCGTTAATGATTGAAACAGAATTGATGTCATTTATGAGAACGATTCCAAGAATATTTTTTGATTTCAGATAAGCATCATAGTCAAACTCACCAGGATTTCTTTTCTCTCTGCCTTTGTAGTAATATCCATTTAGTTTAACTGTTTGCCCGGGTTTAAGTTCATCATAAAGAGTGAATAATGATTCATTATCTATTTTTACTTTGCAGAGAATTTTGACATCATCCTTAATAAAAAATTCTTCTGAATAAATTGAATCTGCTGAGAGATAGAAGAGTAATTCATTGTTTCTTATCAGATCAATATTATCAATTTTACCAATAACTATTGTGTTTTTTACTTTATCAATTCGTGATATTTCCGGATTAATGATTATTTCATTTTCTTTTGCAATCAGATTTCCAATGGATAAAATAATAATTGCGGTTAAAAATGAAATCGTTAGCGAGTAAATTGGGTAACGGTTAAACCTTCTGCGAAGTAAAAGCAAAAGAATGACTAGAATGACTATGAGTCCTGCAACTATCAAACTTATCTGGAATAATTTCTCAGAAAATATTCCAATTATAAAAAATATGGTCAGTTTTATTACCGGGTAATCTTTCATTTACAAAACTTAAGAATTGCTTTTTTAAATTGAGTTAAATCTTTGACTGACTTTGCAATTTCTTTGGCAGATTTTCCTGCTGTGATAGCAAGCGCAGGATTCCTTGTATGAGTTTTTACAGATAAATCCTCAAGATTTCCATGATCTGAGCAGATAATCAGCGTCATTTTTTTTGAATCGACTTCATTCAGTAGAGTAAATAAAAATTCATCGAGTTCTGAAAATATTTTTTCAAATTCAGCCGCAAGTCTTAAATGACCAAGATGATCACTCAAATAATATTCATACAAAGTAAATTTATAATTTTTTGCGATATTAAGAAGTCTTCTGGCAGCGGATTCAGGTTTTATCACTTTCAATTTGTAACCAAGACGTTGATTCCATCTTTCATTTGTAAGTTCGGCTGTCAATGCTTTTCCTGCCCTGACATCGCTGACACGATTTAATTTAATTCCAGCTAATTTGCACGTCATAGTAGTTACACTTAAACGGGTTCTTCCGGATTTAACATAATCAAAAAATGCTTTTGGATAAGCATTTGCAAAATAACTGCTGTTATAATTATCTCTGAAATATACCAGTAAACTTTTCTTCTCAAGAACATGGAATGTAGAGGAATATGGATAAGGTCCAAAATGTTTTCCAACATATTCAGGCGCATTGAATCCGCAGAATAATGAAGCTTGTCCAGTTCCACTTTGTGGTAATCCTTCGACACCAAGAGTTGCATCTGTCGGAAAAATGAATTGTGTACCGTTTGAAATTGTTTGATTCTCAAGTGAAGGGATATCACCAAAAATTTTTTCAAATGTTCTGAAACCATACTTGAAGAACGGATTGAACTGAAAATCTTTTTTACCGATACCAATTCCATCGAGAAAAACCATTAACACATTATTCATTTATATCGTATTTTATTTTGATTCAACAATAACAGTGACAGGTCCGTAATTTATTAATTCAATATCCATCATTGCGCCAAAGACTCCTGTTTTTACTTTTTCAGGATCCAAATTTTCTTTCAATCGCTGAATAAATTTTTCATACAAAGGAATTGCCTCATCTGGTTTTGCTGCGTCAGTAAAACCCGGTCTGTTTCCTTTTGCAGTTTCTCCGTAAAGAGTGAACTGTGAAATAATTAAAATTTCTCCGTTAACATCTTTCAATGATTTATTCATTTTGTCTTCAGCATCTTCAAATATTCTAAGGTTAACACACTTATCAGCAATAAAATTTACATCAGCCAATGTATCGCCGGATTTGATACCAAGAAGAATTAAAATCCCTTTGCCAATTTCCTCGTGATAATTTTGTTCGTGAATTATAACTGATGCAGATTTGACTCGTTGAATTACAGCTTTCATTTAAACTCTCCGAATACTATTCTTTCAATATTCTGATAATCTTTAATAACCTCAATCTTGCTGAAATTATTTTTTGTCATTATGCTTTTAACATCATCACATTGACCATGAGATATTTCAAAAAAAAGTTTCCCGCCTTTTTTAATATTGCCAGAAACCTTTTCTGAAATAATCCTGTAAAAAGTTAATCCATCCGATTCATCTGTGACGGCTAAACGCGGTTCGAAGCCCATAATTTCTTTTTGCAGTGATGAATAACTTTGCAGTGAAACATACGGCGGATTTGAAACAACCAAATCAAACATAGAAAATCTTAACAGGTCATCGGTTAAAATATTATGTCTGATAAAACTAATTCTTTCAGCAACACCCAATTTTTGGGAATTTTCTTTTGCAAGATTCAAAGCCGCATCGCTTATATCTGTGGTTATAATTTGTGCCTGCTTTAAATGATAAGCAAGACTAATTGCTATATTTCCGCTGCCGCATCCGATTTCAAGTATATTCAATTGTTCTTTATCGGATAATTCCTTTATAATTTTTTCAACAAGTAATTCTGTTTCAGGTCTTGGAATAAGTACAGATGGAGTTACTTTAAATACTAATCCATAAAATTCTACAGTTCCAATAATATATTGAAGCGGTTCATAACTTGCTCTTCTTTTAATAAGCCCTCGGTAAATATTAAGTTCGGGTTCAGTTAAAGGTCTGTCAAAAGCAAGATATAAGTCGAGCCTTTTGCAGCCAATAGTATGAGCAAGCAATAGTTCAGCATTTATTCTTGGCGAATCAATCTTTTTCTTGTCGAGATATTCTGTGGATAATCTAATTGCTTCTAGTACGGTAATCATCAACTGTTTTAAGAAATGGTCGGTTAATTTATTAAAAGCTTTGGTCTAATCTGTAAGGAATAAATACAATATAAGTCCAAAATTTATCTGCATAGCGACAAAGGAAACACCGCTAATTACATCATATTTCTCTGTTTGCTCTTGCAATGCCGGATCACCGGTAATTTGATACTCCTCAAATGTCTTATCGGCTTCCAGTTTGAAATAAGCTGTTGTTGCGCCAAGAGCAATTAAAGTTCCGGCAAGAATTTTAGATAAAGTTGAACCATAAAAACTTTCAGTTTTATAATCACCAATAAATTTTAACTCAGGCTTAATACCGTCAGCTAATTCATTTCTTGTTATAGTTAAATCTGAATAGCTTGGCTTTTTAAGAAGCAAATCCTGAAAATTATCTTCCATAAAAAGTGGTGTGAATCCCAGCAATGAATCAGATTCATAAACATAAACGTTTTGTGGATCTGAATCTAAAAGCAATTGCGGATTAAAACGATATGATATAGTAACGGAATCACAATCTTTAATATTCAGCGAATCTTTTATAATCTCAGTATTCCAGATTTTAGAATTTCCCACCAAAGCAAACGAGTAAGTGCCGGGTTTAAGTTCAATAATAAAATTGCTTCCGTTTAATTTTAAAGTATCATTGAAAAATAATTCAGCGTCTGAATCATTTGTGTTAATTGTGACGATTGACTTGCAATCCTGCCCAAATACCAATGATGCAATCGAAAGAGAAATCAGCAAACTATTTATTAGCAAATTCGTACGCACGAATTACTCCGTCATCAAAACCTATGAATAGAATATTATTGTGAATTACTGGTGATAATTTTGCTCTACCTTCAAGTGAAATGGTATTTAAAACACTTCCATCAAACTTATCAAGCAAGTGAACAGCAAAAAGCACATTCGGCAGAATGATCATATTTTCTGTAATCAATGGAGTTGAATTCAGTATCCCTTTGAAATTTACTTTCCAGTTTTCTTTTCCGGTTGATCTGTTAATTGAATAGAAATCGCCATTAAGATTACCAATAAAAAGATTCTGTTCATCAATTGCAGGTTCCATTTTTATTTTGAATCTCGTATCGAACTGCCAAATAATTTCACCGTCACGAACATTAATTGCATAAATAAAACCGTTGTCATTTCCTGCATAAACAATACTATCCTGAACTGTGATTCCTGAGAAAAAATGTCCGCCAATTTTTTTCACATAAACAGAATCACCGGAATCTGAATTCAACCCAATCAGTTCACCTTTATCATTTCCGAAAATGAATAAGTTATTTGTTAACGCCGGTGAACTTCTTGTTGGAACGCGTGTATGAGTTTCCCAAATTATTTTTCCGGCTGAATTGAGCCTGTAAGCAATTCCAACTTCAGTAGTAAAAAGAATGTCATCATCAAGTGCAATCATTTGAGTAACTACTCTTCCCGGAAGTTCGATTGCATCCAGTTCTTTTCCCTGACTGTAATCATAAATTATTATTTCAGTGAGATTATCTTTATCCAGTGCAACAGGAAAAATTACTTTACTTCGGTATGGTATCGGTGTCGAATAAATACTACCATAACTATATTTCAGCGAACCAATCTTATCTCCTGTTTCCGCATTGAAACAAAAAACTCTTCCTGAAAGATCATTTATGAATACGAGATTATCATAAACTGAAACTGATGAATTTGGAAAACTGCCATAAGTTTCTGATTCCCATATTAGGTTTAATGAATCAGAAGTATTAATTGGGATATAAAATTCTCTGGAAGGAATTTTCCCAAACATCGTGAACGGATCTTCATCATACTTCGTTGAATACTTAATGACTGATCTTGCACAGCCGGTAATCAAGAGAATGATAATCAACAAATATATTTTATACTTTAAAAATCCCATCCGAAAAAGAATTGATAAAATAAATCATCCTGAAATCTTGTGAAATTATTTTCTATCTTTTTACCCATATCATAGCGAAGCGTCAGCATTCCGAATAGATTAAATCTGAATCCGAATCCAACCGATCCGATAGTATAATTAAAATTATCGTTCCAGACTCCTCCCATATCATAAAATATTGCACCACGTATTCCGGGGAATCCAAGATTAAAGAACGGGAACCTGATGCCAAGCTGATCAATTAATGGGAATCTGAACTCAAGAGAAGTAAGCCAGATTTTTTCGCTCCGGATACTAAATCTTGGCCAGCCTCTTAAGTCCCAGCTTCCGCCAACAAAATATAATCGCGCTTCCTTGCCTTCATTGTAAAATATAGCTGCTCTGAATGCAAGAAGAGTTGTTAATGCAAAACGCTGGTAATAACGGTAATCACCAATAATAGAAAAATAATTTACATTGCTATATTTGATATCAGTTGTATATCCAAGATAAGTTAATGCACGAATTCCATCCACTGGTCCTGTTGGTCCCCATAGTGAGTTATCCATCACCCAACCGATAGTATTTGTTACAAGTACGGCTTTTCTTTCGATGACTTCGGGGATAATTTCTTTGTTTGAATTTCTGAGTGTAACCGTAGCTTCCAGACGCTGGAATTTTGAAATTGGATAACTTAAAAGAAATGAACCACCAAAACTTCTTTCATAATAATATTCATCCGGATCAGAATAATCATAAACCGGTCCGCTTAAATGAAAAATTCCGTAGCCATAATTTATTCTTTCTGCAAAGTTAACTTTCTGAAGTATCACATTAAAACTATTCAGTATTTCACTCGTCACGGAAGCATTATTATAGATCATAAAAATATATCTGTCATCACCCAAAAGATCACTTAATGAAAAAACAGCACCACCACGTGTTCCGAAAATCGGATCGGTAGCAACAACACCTTGCGCAAAATCCAGCGAATATTCTTTTTCATATTCAGCTTTCTTTTTTTCTGTAGGCAGCTTCAATGACTTCGCCTGCCAGATTTCTAATGGTTTGTCAGGATTCATTTGAAAAGAATAAAGAGAATCTTCTTTTGTATCTTTTTTACTGAATACAAATAAACCGAATGAGAACTTTTCAAATCCTGAAAATGTAATGTAATTGGAATCAATATAAACGGGATTGAAAACGCTTGAAATAAATTCAGAAATTTTATTGACACTGTTTGAATAATCTCCGTCAACTACAGGAATTTCATAAAGATTTCTTACGCCGTTATAATCTGAAGTAAATAACAACAAGTCTTTTTCCGGAGAAAGAATCGGAGCCTGGCAGTTAGCATTCAGATAAGTTATATACTGAATTTCATAATTATTCAGATTTACTGAAAATAAATTTTGTTTTCCTTCAAATTCACCTCCTGTCCGATCTGAAGAAAAAATAATCTGCTGATCATCAAGCCCGAAGCAGGGATCCTGATCATTGTAATAATCATTTGTAATTCTGAAGAGTTTATCAGACTGAAGATCATAAATATAAACGTCACTGAAACCCTTTCTGTCAACTGCACTAAAAACAATTCTGCTGCCATCATTGGAAAATTTTGGCGAAGTGATAAAAAGTAACTCATCATTCTGAAAAGTTTTAACAATCCGGTTTTCATAAACCGAAAAAAAGTGGATGACGTCAGTTCCACCTTTTTTATTATTAAAGACGAGCAGTCCGTCATCTGAAATATCTATAGCTGACTGGAATAAATGAAATGATTCCAGTTCCTCAGTTTGTTCTCCGCGAAGAATTAATTCAGGTGAATCTATTTGAATATATTCAGGAGATAATTCAATTCTGTAAATCGAAGAATACCCATCAAGGTTTGCGAGGTAGTAAAGATAATGTCTGTTCTGTAACTTGAAGTAAACTGGAGTGAAATTAAAACCTCTCTTTGTTACTTTATGCGAACCAAATTCTGTTGGATAGCTTGATTTCATTAATGGATAATATTTTTTTCTTAGCCAATAGTTCCATTCTGCATCAATCTGCTCGAAAGATTCTTTGAATGTTGTCTCAATTACCTGATTAAAATTTGAATACATCCAGAAATTATCAATGAGCATTCCGATTCTTTCTTCGCCGTATTTTTCAGCAGCAAACTCAAGAAAATTTTGTCCTTCTTTGTACATAAGAAAAGATCCGTAGATACTGAATATATTATCGAGGTTCACGAAATAATTGTTAAGAACTGCATCTCTCATTAGCATTTCTGCCTGAGCATCCCACTCGGTTGAATAAAATTCAGCAAGTCCTTCCACAAACCAAAGCGGCGGCATTTTGTTTGTCGGTATGCGATGATCTTTTAAAATCCTGTAAACCTTGTTAGTCATAAAAACGTGAACAATCTCATGCCTGATTACGTGTCTGAAATCTTTCAAAGAACCTGTGCTTGGTAAAACAACTCTTCCTTTCAGGAATTCAAAAAAACCACCGACACCTTCAGGAATAAGACCGGGTGTAATGTTCGTTTGTTGAAAATCAATTGAAGTGTTATAAAAAATAAGCGGGATTCTGCGGGTAACAAGATGATTCATCCGGATTTTCAACTCGTCATATATTTCCTCAGCGTAATTTGCTCCAATCTCTGCAACATATCCCATCTCACCATAGTAGTAAATATCGAAATGATCAGTTCGAAGAATTTTCCAGTCAAATTCCTCGTACTGGATTTTATTCCTCCCAAAATAAAAAAATTGGGCGTATGCAAAATCACAAAGAAATAATAATGTGATGCATAAAAGCAAAAATATTTTCTTAATGATGGAAGAGAGAGCAAGCATAATACCGGATAAAATTTATTTTTGATGATTTAAACATCCGGGTCGTAAAACTTAAGTGAGGCGCTGTTTCATCCTGTGAATAAAATCAATTTCTGATGGATCATATCCGCGCAAAACCGATGCGTAAAAAGATATCCAATCGATTAAAAAAATCAAATCCATTATTCGCACCTTTTTATTTTCTTCATTGCTCATCAATGAAAGAACCTCAATTTTTTGCTGATTGAGTATTTCTTTAAGTATTTCAAACCGTTTCTGGTTCTGAGGATGATACTCTTTATCCAGCAGGTAAATAACTTTTGCATTGAATTGTTTTTCTTTGAATGACTCCCACCCAATAATTTCATTATGATTCATTTCAGGTAAATTGTGATGAAATGCATGCATTTTTGAGTTCTCATTAAGTTGAGATTTCATCCTGTATCCTGTTGATGAAAGAAACTCAGATGAATAGATGACGGGAATGAAACCGATAATCTGCTCTGCAAAATACATTGCTGTACTATCCTTTGAAGAGTATTCGAGACCTTTTCGTTTCCATAAATCAATTATCGTTTGAATGTTTTTTGATTCATCAACAATTGAAAGCACATACATTATTTTTAAAAGAGAAAAGAAACCTGCACCAAGAGCAAATCTTGGTTGAAAACCTCCTCTTAATTTTACAACAGGTATTTTGTTCTGCTCAGCTATCTCACCAATCTTTCCGCCTGAAGTTATTGCTGCAATTTTTGCTTTTTTCTTTAAAGCCTGATTGAAGCAAGATACAGTTTCTTCAGTGTTACCAGAATATGACGAAATAATAACCAGACAGTTCTCATCAACGTATGAAGGGAGTGAATATCCCCTGACAACCTGAAATGGAAGTTTTAATTCATCCGCAACATAATCAACAAATAAATCACCACTGATTGCTGAACCTCCGAGCCCGCAATAAACTATCGAGGAAAACTTATACTTTACTAATTGTTCTAAATTAATTTTTGAATCCCAGGCATCAATTAATTGCTTATAAGAATCCTGAAGAACTTGATACTGATTTTGTGTGTCAAAGGTTTTAATAAAATCTGTTGAGTGCATCTAAATAATTTGTCTTGTTCTTGTGATATTATTTTTCTTAAAGAATTTTTCGATAGTAGCTTTCACATCCTCTTCACTGTGCATTTTTAAACATTCGGTTACAAGTCTCTTAGCCTTTTTATATTCACAACTTCTGATAATTCTTTTTGCATAAGGAATAGTTGGTGTTGACATACTCAAACTATCCAGACCTAATCCTAAAAGTAGCGGCATTGCGAGCGTATCTGCTGCAAGTTCGCCGCAAAGGCTTACCGGTTTTTTTGACTTTTTAGTTTCATCGATGATATGTTTCAGAGTGCTGATTACGGCAGGACTAAACTCCTGATAAAGGTCTGCAACAAGATCGTTACCTCTGTCCACTGCCATTAAATACTGTACGAGATCATTAGTTCCAATACTGACAAAATCAACTTCTCTGGACAATTCTCTTGCCATTACTGCTGCAGAAGGAACTTCGATCATAATTCCAACTTTGATATCTTCATCAAACTTTATTTTTTCGGAAAGCAGTTCACTTTTACATTCTTCAATTATCCGTTTTGCTTCACTGATTTCTTTTAAAGTGCTCACCATAGGAATCATTATCCTGACATTTTTATTCAAACTAGATTTAAGTATTGCACGTATTTGAGTTTTAAATAATGCCGGATTTTCAAGAAGTAATCTTATTCCTCTCAAGCCAAGGAATGGATTTGGTTCTTCAAAATCAAGGAATCGAAATTTGTCACCACCAATATCAAAAACACGGATTGTAATTGAAGACGGATAAATACGCGAAGCTAATTTTGAATATATTATTGTCTGCTCATCTTCATTTGGAAATTCACCAAGCTCGTGTAAAATTTGTTCTGTGCGATAAAGCCCAATACCATTAGCTCCGCTGGTTACAACCATATCAATTTCACCTGACACATCTACATTGGCAAATAATTTTATTTCTCTTCCATCTTTTGTGATAGCTTTCTCGTCTTTAAGTTCTTCAAGTTCGTGCTGCAGTTCGAGAAGCCGTTTTCTTTTGTTGACGAAAAATTCTTTCTGCTCTTCAGTAGGATTTACGATAACGTATCCATAAAAACCATCAACAACAATTTCATCATTATCTTTTATTTGAGCAGTAGCGTTGTGAGTTCCAACAACAGCGGGAATGTTAAGAGATCGTGAAATAATAGCAGCATGAGAAGTTAAACCACCGTGATCAGTAACGAACGCCAGAACTTTATTTCTTGTCAGTAGAATTGTGTCAGCAGGTGTAAGCGATTCACTAACAACAATTACATTATGCTCAATTTTAGATTCCCATCTTTTTTTCTGAAGATTTCTGACGATCCGTTGTTTAATATCTTCGATGTCCAGTGCTCTTTCCTTCATATAAGATTCGTGTGAGAGAATCATCTTGTTCTGATATTTTGATATTTCATCATCAACAATAAATTCAGGAGATTTTTTTTCCTTTTCAATTCTTCCGATAATTTCATCCAATAATATTGGATCATCGAGAATCATTAATTGAGCTTCAAAAATTGCTGCACGGACTTCATCCATCCTTTCGCGAGCAAAAACAAAAACCTTGTTAAGTTCTTTCTTCGATTTTGCAATTGCATCGACGAGATCATTCTTCGCTTTTTCAATATCATCAATATCTGCTTTGTTTATCTGAAGTTTCTCTTTTGTATAGAGATAAGCTTCACCGATAATAATTCCGGGCGCCGCAGCTAAACCGGAAATTTTATTTTCAGCCTGACGATAAATATCTTTAAATGATTTCAAAGTTCGTCGAATCCCCTTTCAAAATATTCAGTTATTTCTTTTGCTGCCTGATCTTCATCCTCACCGTTAAAATTTAAAATAAGTTCTGCGCCCTCCTCTGCTGCAAGAGTCATCACGCCAATTATGCTTTTACCATTTATGCTCATTCCATCGCGTGAGATGTAGAACTCACTTTTGTATTTTGAAGCCATCTTTACTATAGTAGCTGCAGGTCGTGTGTGTAAACCAGCCTTATTAATTATTTTTATTTTCTTTTCTATCATCAGCTTGTTCTATGAATTAAAGAATCAGCCAGCCATTTAAATATTTTTTTATTCTTGTCATCCAGTAAATTTATTGAGCGTAACGCTTTCTGAGTATAATTAAAAATTTCTTTTCTGGCTGCATCCTGAACACCAAGTTTTTCATATAACAATTTATAAGTAATAACCTGATTTCTCCGAATACCTTTTCTTTCAATAACTTTAAGAAGTTTTTTTCTGTCTTCTCCATCAGATTTTTCAAGTGCTTCCAGAAACAGAAATGTTTTTTTACCCTCGACAAGATCGCCACCGATTGTTTTACCAAATTTTTTTTCATCCGCTGAAATATCAAGTAAATCGTCCTGAATCTGAAATGCTATTCCCAGATTCAACCCATAATTTCCTAAAGCTTTAACCTGTGAACTTGTCCCACCACCTAATAATGCACCAATTTTACAGCACATTTCAGCCATTGCAGCAGTTTTCTTTTTTATCATATCAATATATTCAGATGACGATACGTTTCGTCTTAACTCAAAATCAGTATCGAGACTTTGTCCTTCACAAACTTCAATCAAGCCATGTGTAAATGCCCCGATTACTTCATTCGCATTCCCGTTACAATCTTTTAGAAGGTATTCATAAGCAATTGAAAGCAAACTATCACCGGTTAAAATAGCAGTATTGTGATCATATTTTTTATGTAAAGTTAAACGTCCTCTTCTCTTATCAGCATTATCCATAATATCATCGTGGACGAGTGTAAAATTATGGAGCATCTCAACTGCTGCTGCTGCGTTGTACGCATTGTTGAACTTTCCACCAACTGCTTTAGCAGACAGTAAAACAAGCAGAGGTCTCAATCGTTTTCCACCACTGTTCAAAATATAAGAACCAGGTTCATAAAGCGATGTTGGTTTTCTATTTCTTAATGCGCCGGAAAGTATTTTATTAATTTTTTCTCTCTCAAGCTCATATATCCTGATATAATTATTTTTTCTTTTCAAACTAATTGATCTTTTCGCAATAGTTTATTTTTTCTTAAATCTTTAATTGTATTTGCGCCTGTTAAAAACATAATTTTTCTGATATCATCGAACCAATCAACAACCAACTTCTTTACACCTTCAATACCATTTGAATCAAGTTGTTTTAAAATTAATCTGGCAGAAGCAACGTAGTCAGCACCAAGTGCAAACGCTTTTGCCGCATCGATAGCCGAATTTATTCCACCTGAACCAATCAATACAAACCTGAATTCTTTTTTGAGTTTAGAATTTTCACGTAAACAAAAAGAAGTTGGCAATCCCCAATCCCAAAAATAATCATTCACAACTGATTTATTTCTTAGCATTTCAATTGCAGCCCAGCTTGTTCCTCCAGCACCTGCGACATCAATTCCACGGACTCCTGTTTCAAGAAGAATTTTTGATGCTTTCCCGGAAATTCCTGCACCAACTTCCTTCACAATTACGGGAATATTAATTGCTTTGATAAATTTTTTTAAACATTTAATCAATCCTTTGAAGTTCGGAGTTCCTTCCTGCTGCAATAATTCCTGCAACGGGTTTAGATGAATCACAAATGCGTCTGCTTCAATTAAATCTATTAGCATCTGAACTGAGGAATATGATTTTAATCTTACCAGTTCAGCAGCACCAAGATTGCCAAGCACCGGAACTGACTTAGCATTTTTTCTAATTACAGAATAAGTATTCCGATAATTTTTATCTTCGAGCGCCTGTCTTTGACTTCCAACACCAATTGGTATTTTTAATTCTTCTGCGGCTATTGCAAGTTCTGCATTTATGTTTTCAGCTTCTTCTGTTCCACCAGTCATGCAAGAAATAATGAAAGGATAATTAATCTTTTTTTTGAAGAATTTTGTTTCGAATGAAATTTTATTGAGTTCAACCTCGGTAGCGGCATTATGAATAAATTCATAGAGCTCAAAACCATTCGTTTTTGTTTTGAAGGATACATCAGCCGTTAAGCTAAGTTCGAGATGTTCTTTTTTTCGCCGGGTAGTATAATCAGTCATTAAATTGATACTCAACTTGAAAACGAATAATTCTGCATCTACAAATTATTAAAAATTATGCTCACTTACTTTTTAAGCTCTATTAATTAAAGTTTACAAATTCTTCCTGCGTAAGATAAATCCGATTTACTTTTATTTCTCCCTGAACAGCATTTGTCAGGATCACCTCGTCAGCTTTAACCAAATCAGCCACGTTAATTTCTTGTTCCAAAACTTCCGGATGATTTTGTATAAAATAATTTCTGTAGATGCCAGGCAGTGTACCAGAATTTAATGGTGGAGTAAGCCAGGTTTTACCAAGTCTGATGAACAAGTTAGTCCGACTACCCTCAACAACTTTATTCCATTCATTCAGAAAAAGAACTTCATGAAATTTTCTATGAATGCATCTGTCATATTCATCATCATATAATTTCCGGTTTGTAGTTTTAAAATGCCTGAACCGGTCTTCAGAATTTATTTCCTTTTCAGAAAAAATAACCCTGATACTTTTGGGCACTTTTACTACATCAGATATTTCTGATCTAAACTGACCCCATTTATTCAAAAATAATTTGATCTTTTTTTGCTGATAAGCATCAGTTGATTTTATCAGTTCAACTAAAAATTTTCTCATTCTCTTTTCACGATATTTAAAAAGAAAGTAATCTGCAGCTGACCGCATTCGGGCAATGTGATCATTAAGAAACTTAATTGAACCATTCTCTAATCTCATCGTTTCAAATATTTCAAAATAATCGAGTGGTTCGGTTAAAAACTTACTCTTTAGTAGAACTTCTTCAAATTCGTTTTTAGCATCACTCTCCCAGACAATACCTGAACCTAATCCCATAACGCCATCACCCGATTTTTTTTCGATTGTGATAGTTCTGATCGCAACATTCATCTTTATCTCTTTAGGAGTTATTAGACTAATTGCGCCAGTATAAATTCCACGTTCTGATTTTTCAATTTCTTTTATAATTTCCATCGTCCGGATTTTTGGAGCACCTGTTACCGATCCACACGGAAAAATATTCATGATAACATCATCGAGTTTTGCGTTTTTCTTCAACTTACCATCAATTTTACTAATCATCTGAAACAGTGATTCGTATTTTTCAATTCTGAAAAGTTCTGTTGTTTTAATACTTCCATAATTAGAAATTTTTCCAAGATCATTCCGGATAAGATCTACAATCATCACATTCTCGGAAAGATTTTTTTCGCTATTCTTTAATTCATTTTCAATCTTTTCATCAATTGTATGATTAAAACCACGTCTGGATGTACCTTTCATCGGTTGTGATTCTATTTTTCTTCTTTTTACTCTGAAAAAAAGTTCCGGTGAAAGTGATAGAATAATATTCTTATCATTATTTATAAATGCAGTGTAGTTAGCAGATTGGTTAAAAATTAATTTTTTTAAGAATGCGGTGTATGACCCCTTGAATTCAAATTTTCCTTTAATTGTGTAATTAACCTGGTAGGTATCCCCTTCTTTAATGAAGTATTTTATTTTTTTAATATCATCAATAAATTCATTTTCAGTTCTGTTTAATCGAAAGTCTGATATCGAATAGTTATCTTTTTGTTTATCATCAAATTCGATTTTTGATGATTTGATTCGCAGGACATCCTTTTTATCAAAGAAATAAAACTGAATTAATTTTTTTTGATCGCGGGGTAAAAACCGATTTAATTTTTTTTCAAATAAAAATCCTGCTTCGTAATTAATCGAGCCCCAGCCAAAGTATCCTTTATCAATTAATTTTTGAATCAGTTTAAAGGAAGAATTAAACTCATTCTGGTTCACTATTGAAATAAACTCAATTGGTTTTATCAGCAGATATGAATTAGCTTTTTTATAAACTGAAGGAGTGTAAAAGAAAGCTGAGTAAGGATTATCTTCAACTGCCTTTATTATATAATTGAAATTCATATTATTTTTTCAACACAAATAAAATTAAATACTATCCATCATTGATTGAGAAATTTGTATGCAAAAACCAAAACTAACCTTCTGGCAAATATGGAATATGAGCTTTGGATTCCTCGGAATACAATTTGGTTTCGCCCTTCAGAATGCAAATGTAAGCAGAATCTTTGAAACTTTAGGAGCGAGTATTGATAACATTCCGATTCTATGGATAGCTGCTCCTGTTACTGGATTAATTGTCCAGCCAATAATCGGTCATATGAGTGATAAGACCTGGAATAAACTTGGAAGAAGACGACCGTATTTTTTAGTAGGAGCGATTTTAGCATCACTTGCAATTATAGCAATGCCGAATTCTCCTGTTCTTTGGATTGCTGCAGGAATGCTTTGGATAATGGATGCGTCAATAAATATTTCTATGGAACCTTTTCGTGCTTTTGTTGGCGATATGCTTCCATCAGAACAAAGAACTGCCGGATTTGCCATGCAAAGTTTTTTTATTGGAACCGGAGCTGTTATTGCTTCTGCTCTTCCTTATATGATGACGAATTGGTTTGGTATTTCAAATATTGCACCTGCAGGACAGATTCCCGACTCTGTAAAATTCTCTTTTTATTTTGGTGCGATCGTTTTCTTTCTTGCTGTAGCCTGGACTGTTTTCAGTACAAAGGAATATTCACCCGATGAACTAAAGAAATTTTCTGAAGACGACGGAAATATTGCAATAAGCAAAAACCAAACTGAAGTTTTAGGATCTGGATCGAAATTTTTAAAGGTTGGTGTCATCTGGCTGTTATCGGGAATTATTATTACCATTATAATCGCATTAAGTGTAAATGAAATTGATTACGGTTTGTATGTTTTGTTTGTAGGAGGTGCTGTATTCGGTTTAATGCAAATCATTGCAGGCTATCTTGTTAAAAATGACAAAACAGAAAACGGTTTCGTAGTGGTGCTTAATGATCTGTACAATATGCCTAAAACAATGAAGCAGCTTGCAGTAGTTCAATTCTTTTCATGGTTTGCATTATTTGCTATGTGGATCTACACAACTCCGGCAGTAACCCATCACATTTATGGTGCAACGGATCCAACAACAGAATTGTATAACGAAGGTGCAGATTGGGTCGGTGTGTTGATGTCGGTTTACAATGGATTTGCCGCTGTGATGGCTTTTGTTCTTGTGTGGCTGGCAAAATTGACAAGCCGTAAAACCGTACACATGATTAGTCTCGTTATCGGAGGTATTGGCTTAGCATCGTTTTATCTTATCAAAGATCCCGATATTCTTTTACTATCTGAATTGGGAATCGGACTTGCCTGGGCATCAATACTTGCAATGCCGTATGCAATCCTAACAGGTTCACTGCCCTCAGAAAAAATGGGAGTTTACATGGGAATCTTTAATTTTTTTATTGTCATCCCACAAATAACTGCTGCAAGTATATTAGGATTTTTTGTAAGGAGCATTGTTCATGGCGAAGCAATTTATGCTTTGGTATTAGGCGGTGTTTCAATGATTATTGCCGGACTATTAGTGATGTTTGTTGAAGATGTGGATGCATTAAAAAATTAGCTCATCTTCCAAGACTTAAGAATAGAATTGCTATCATTCCGCTGGTAAGAGCTAAAACTCCCCATCGGTTCAACTTTTCTTTCCAGATTATAAATGCCATTACAGTTGTGAGAAGAATTATTCCCACATTCATTATCGGAAATACAATGATAGCAGGAAGCAGTGCTAAGGCACTGAGAAGAAAAACAGTTGTTAGTACATTCGGAACACCCAAAGTCAAACCAAGTAAAGCGGTATTTCGTTTAATTTTTATTCTTTTAATGATTATATAAATTGAAGTATAAAGAAATGCTGATAAAAAAATAAATAATATGAAATAAGGTTCTTCATTTTCGTGACGCCATACTTTGAAAAACTTAAGTGCAAAATCATTCAGACCTATTCCAATAAAAACAGCAATCAGGTAAAAGTATTTTATTGATCCATCACCATCTTTGTGCCCGCGTTTTACTGAAAGGTAAAAAATGATAAACGTGATAATCGTAAATACAAAACCAAATACATATAGGTTATTTGGAGTTTCATCAAAAAAAATTATGGAAAATATAATTGGTATGATTACTGATAATCTTGAACTTGTAATAGCTAACCCGGTACCGGCAAATTTTATTGCATACGCCAAAATGAAAAAAGTAATAACAAATAAAGATCCGAGTGCTGCACCGTAAAGAAGTGTTTGAAGTGAAAAATTACTTTTATCATTAATTAACAATAAAATCAAAGCTATGACTGCGGCTGTAAGATAATTGCCGGTTAGTAATACAATAAGCTCACCTTTCTGTGTTTCATTATGTTTCAGGATCAAAGCAATGCTTGTCGAACAAACGATCGTCAGAACCAGGTGGTGCATTCAATCCAATAATTAGTTATTAGTTTTAGAAATTTTATTCAATTGATTTAAGATTACCTGATGATAAATCCAACGTTCCTGCACTACTAGTTTTAACCCAATACCCCTTCCCGGGTTTTAACATATTAGAAACTACGTAACCATTATTGTATTCATAAAATGAACTTAAAATTATTCCTGGTGGAGTTGAGATAATGTTTGATGTTAATACTTCAGCATCAAATGGTCCAATCAGATTCCAACCAGTTGTTACTTGAACCGGAACCGAAGTTCTGGTTCCACAGACTTGTATGTTTAAAGGATTGTTATATTTGACCCAATAGGCAACTCCATTATTAAGTGTATCTGCCACATAATAGCTATTATTATAACCATATACACTTGATTCTGAGTTAGGAAAAATGTTTGAAGCAGACATATCGTTACTGAGAAATGGAACGGATACAAGATTCCAACCTGATTTAATAACAATATTCTGACAACCTGTTGATGAGTTAAATTTGTAAATATTGCCATCGAATGAAGTAATATAAAGTTCTTTGAATTCATCTTCACCGAAGGATGTTATTAATCCTGATGCAGTTAAAAGTAATTCGTTCGTTGCCGGATTTATTCCATCATAACTCAGAGCCCAAACTTTTCGTGACACATAATCTGCATAGATATATTTGCCTGTAAGTTCAGACATACTTGGTCCTCTGTAAACATATCCGCCGGTAATAGAATAACCCAAACTGTGGCTATATTCCCAGATAGGAAAAGTATATTCCGGATAATTACAACCAGTCATATTATAAGTATGGTTACCTTCGTAGCAACGCCAGCCATAGTTTTTACCATTCTCAATTATATCAATTTCTTCCCACGAGCCCTGTCCAACTTCTCCAGCCCATAACTTGCCTGTTGTATTATCAAAACTGCAACGCCACGGATTTCTCAATCCCCAGGCAAAAATTTCTTTTTTAATCTGTGTGTTTGTACTGTCAACAAAAGGATTTGTTGCAGGAATTGAGTATGGATTGCCAGTATTTATATCTATACGAAGAATTTTCCCTAGTAAAGTATTTATCCTTTGACCATTATTATTTGGATCCCCACCGGAACCGCCATCACCTGTAGAAATGTATAGATAGCCATCATTTGGTCCAAAACCAACCCACCCGCCATTGTGATTTTGGAAAGGTTGACTGAATGTTAAAATCTGATATTCACTATTTTTATCAGCGGAATCCGGATTACTCGTAACCTGAAACCTAGCAACAATCGTACGCAATGGATCCTCTGCGGTATAGTTGACATAAAAATATCCATTTGTTTCATAGTCAGGATGGAATGCTAAACCAAGCAATCCCATTTCACCACCAGATGCTACTCTATCTGTTATGTTTAAAAAAACTTTTGCCGATGAAACACCGGGATTATTAGAAAACACTTTGATAATTCCATCCTGCTCGACAACAAAAATCCGGTTTGTTCCATCACCTGCATTTGTTAAGAATAGCGGGCTTGAGAAACTCAGATTTGGAAAAGCTTCCTGTAATTGATATTGACCGAAAATTGTGCTTGTTGTTGATAAGCAAAATATTATAGAAGTTACCATCAACTTGAATATTAATCTGTTTAATTTCCATAGCATAGCTGTTCACCAATATTTGTGAGTTAAGCGTGATTTATTTTGGTAAGGTATAAAGTTGTTTCAGCACAGAAAATCCTTCAACACCCTCAAACAAAGATAAAATATTTAAGGTAATTTTAAAATTCTAAATTCTGTAAAAACAGCAAGAAAAACATTAAATGAATGAATTAAAGCTGAAGAATGGCTATGATTCAAAATTCTGTAGTTATTAACCAGAACTTGATTCAACAAGAAAATCCCAATGAATAGGTTCTCATTTTATTTTAGAATACATATTTGAGATTCCGATGCTAATCTTATCATAACAGAATGATCTTTATGCGAGAAACTTAAAAGTCAACTGCCCTATTCTTGATTTTATTATTTCAACAGTAACATAGTTTTTGTCTCTCTGAAATCACCAGCTTTAAATTCATAAAAATAAATTCCGCTTGCATATTTAGGTGCATCGAAATTAACTGAGTAAACGCCACTGTTTTTTTCTTCATCTACTAAAGTTGTGATTTCATTGCCAAGCAGATCATAAATCTTTAAACTTACATAACTTTTAGTTGGTATTTGAAAACTGATGACTGTAACAGGATTAAATGGATTCGGATAATTCTGAAATAGTATGTAATCATCCGGATAATTTATCTCAACTTCTATAGTATTTGAGTAGTTGAAACTACCATCAAAATCAATTTGCTTCAATCTGTATTGAACTTTTCCTTCGGGAGTTTCTTTATCAATGAAATCATAATTTTTTGGTTCGGCAGTTGTCCCGTTTCCTTCCATATAACCAATTCTTTCCCAATTCTGAACAAGAGAATTTTCTGAAATTAGTCTTTCGATTTCAAAACCACGATTATTAGTTTCAGTGGAAGTAGTCCAGTTTAGAATAACTTCATTATTATTTACGACAGCTTCAAAAGTTGTTAGTTCTACCGGGATAACTGGTTGACCAAGTTGACCCGACGGATTGATATCCTGTGCATAAATTCCGCTTGCATCAAATCTTTTATCACCCCAAACTAATTTGCAATTCTTGTAAACATCCATCGCAGTTTCCATCTGAAGTTTTTCCTGCGTTGCATTTGAAAGTGTTACAAAATTTCCAGACCAGATAAAACCACCTGTAGTATCACAAGCAAAACCCATAGTCATTGAATTTAAACCGGATGCCTGGCTGTCCAGATAAAAAATATAAATTTGATTATTACCCATATGTGAAGACAGATCACTAATTGATTTTGTATTTGGAGCACTTAATGGCACGAAAACCATGCCTGTATTTCCCCAAATTCTATTTCCACCTGGTGAAAATTTCTGTCCGTAAATTCCATTTTGATTTTGATTTGGTTCTGTTTCTATCCAGAACAAATAAGTTTCCTGTGTAGCTGAATTGTAAGCTACTTGCGGTGAAAATTTATTTCGCTCTGCAGCAAGCGATCCTTCTGCACCATTAGCCGGAAAATATAAATTACCTGCAGAGGAAATATGTTGTATGAAAGAACTTGATAAATTGTTCATTGCTCTTCCATCATACCAGGCAATCAGTGCTCCATTACTTCCATCGGATTCAACTTCAGGAACCTGGAAGAATGCCATCTGACCATTATCCTGAATCATAACTCCAGTACTTCCCCAAACCAATTGACCATTTAAATCTAACTTGTGAGCTCTTATCCGAACCTGAGGTGGAAAACCGCCGGTTTGAACTGTATGCACCAAAATCACTTGATCATTATCAGACTTAACTACAGCCGGATAACTGTAATCTTCAGTTCCGCTCTGAATAAGAATGGGAGTGGTTCCCCAGAGCTTTTGACCAGTAGCTGATAATTTTTGCAAAGCAATTTTTTGAGAACCATCAGAACTAATCCAGGCAAAAACAAAATTACCGTCACTTGTTTCTGTTACAACTGGTGATGGCTGAAAATTATCTCCGGTTGAAATATCAACGCCATTAGCTCCCCAAAGAAAATTTCCTGTGGGACTTATCATATAAGCAAATGGTTTTAATAATCCACCTGACCTAATATCACTGAACACTATTACTGCATTATCATTCTGGTCACAAATTAAATCATAATCTGTTATCCATGTATCCTGAGGATTATTGCTGATTAGTAATCCATCGGCAGCCCATTGTTTGTAACCAAGTGCGTCAAGTCTTTGCAAATAAACATTGTATGAACCGGACCTTGTATCAAACCAGGAAATGTAACAGCCACCGTCGGAAGTCATTGCAATTTTTGCAAGTGCTTGTTCACCAGCTACATCACAGATTTTAAGATTGGTATTTGGGTCAGTTGACCATTGTGCGAAGGAAGTATTTATCAGTAAAGCAATTGTCAATAAAAATAGTGTTTTCATAAAATCACCAATTTGTTTAAATAAAAATGATACAATTATTCTTTCAACTTTTAGAGTTCCTGACTAAATGATAGATGAAATAAAGTTCCCGATCCATGTGCTTTCCGACCGTAGAAATCAATAAAGTAAGTTGTATCTTCAATTCTCGGATAAAAATTCCTTCCTGAACCTGTTGTGGGAAGATAATATGTAACCGGATTTCCTGACTGATCTTTATAACTGAATAATTGTGAGTTGAATGTATTTTTTTCAGTTGTATCTCTAACAGTACTTACAGGTCTTTTGATAATTATACTATCAAGCAAAACATCCTGATTAAGCATATAGTTAAACTTTACGCTATCACCACCATAGGAGATTGTATAATTTAAAGTGATATTTACAGATGGAAGTGCATCTGATAAAATAATCTCTTTTGTAGTAGTCAGGTTTTCGATAACATTTGCGGAGAAGAATGCAGTATCATAGTATTGTAACGATAAAAAAAGATCATAAACACCCGGATCAAGATCAACAAGACTGTCAGGCGTATTTTTTCCTGTATCATTCCCCATCAGGAAAATCCTAGCACCGGGAGGAATTGATTTAACAACTAGTTTACTTTTTTTGTCTTTTGGATCGGTGGGACCATCATCCGAACAGCCAATGATAAATAAACAAACGCTTACGATACAGAGAAGTGTAATTGATTTCATAAAGTATCACCCGGAAATAATTTATACTGCAAACTAAAGAAAAATATTCTTCTAAATCAAAAAGAATTTCATTGTAATTGATTACAACTAATTCGTCCGAATCAATTCAGCCGGATATTTACAGTATTTGTAATCAGAAAAATAATTTTAATTTGCCGGAATATGAGATTTTTTTTCTTTTACCATCAGCCACAGAATAGCTGAAATAGCTAATGTTGTTCCACTAATTATGAAGATCAGATTTTTATCCGAAGCTTCTTTAATAAAATAGCCTAAAACTAAACTAACGATTAATTGTGGAAGGACAACGGATAAATTAAATATTCCCATAAAGAATCCCATTTTAGTTTGATCAACTTTTTCTGACATAATCGCAAAAGGTAAACTAACTATTGCTGCCCATCCGATTCCACAAACAGCCATGAGCGCATAAAGAATGATTGAGGACTTTCCGATGAATACAATTCCAAAATAGCCAACTGCCATTATCGCAACACAAATCAGATGGGTTTTTACCCTTCCAATTTTTTCAGTGATTGGTTCGAGTACAAAGGCGGGAAGCAGAAATCCAACTGCATTTAAAACAAGAAAGGAAATTGCGATGATCTGCCCGGTTTCGGTTTCGCTGGCAGGATTTAATTTTTGCTGTATGTATGCAATAATATAAACGAACATCGTTTGCACTCCGATCCACGAAAAACCATGTGCAAAATATAATTTAAATAATTCTCCCCAGTCAGTTACCTTATTTTTCAATTCAGCTGCTGCGTTTTCTTTTTTGGAATCAGTCAGTTCCATACTTTCTTTGATGAAGAAAGGCGGAATTAATGAAAAGCCGAGTACTATAATTGCACCAAGATAAATCAAAAAATAATTACCAAAAATTGCTCCGATAGCATAAGCCATCACGCCCCAGAATCCTGAAATTGTTTGCATCCATGTATAACCTTTCGTTCGTGGGATTCCATCCGGAGTTATATCGGCGATTATAGAACGAGTTGGATTGAAGCTGATATTTATTGCAAGATCAAGAGTTAGCGCAACGACTATTGCTACAGCGAGAATACTTCCTATCCCGAGAAAATCATTTATCGCCCCGATGTTGGGTAAAGCAATTATCATAATAGCTGCGAGCGTTCCGCCAATTAAGATAAATGGTCGGCGTCTTCCACCCCATAACCAAACTTTATCACTGATCAATCCGATTATTACCTGACCAAATATCCCTGCAAGCGGTCCTGCAGCCCACACAATTCCAATCTCGTGAATGTCCAATCCGTATTGTGAATTAAGAATCCAGCTAAGTACAGCAATCTGAATTGAAAGTGCAAATCCCATCGCTGTAGCTGGTAAAGCGAGCAAAGCATAAAACGTATTGGTAAGTTTTTTCTGGATTTCGAGCATATTATTTCCTTATTAAAAATATTTCAGCACTCATTTTGTTTATTAAAAATCTATCAACAGCTTTCAGATTGATTTCTGTATTCGATTTTAGATTAACTATTTCATTTGCTTCGGGCAAAAACTTTTTTAATTGTAAAGATTCAAATGAAAAATCTTCTCCACGAGCATTGATCACAACCATTGTCATTTCATCATCATAACTTTTTATTAAAATATATATATCATCGAATGGATATATGTGTCTTAATTTCCCTTTTGATAACGATGGATATTGATTTCTTAAATGGAATAAATCTTTCACATAATAAAAAATGTCATTTTCATATTCTGTCCTTCCATTGTCTAAAAACGCATTCTGAAAATCGTCAGAAAAACCTCCTGGAAATGGTTGTCTTAATTCTCCGTGCTTTGTTCCTCCTTCAATACCTATCTCGGTTCCATAAAAAATCTGCGGGATACCACGCGTAAAAAGAATGAGGTTCAAAGCAATTTTAAATTTATCAACGTTTCCTTTTGCAAGAAGCATTGCACGATCAACATCGTGATTGTCAACGAAAACGAGGAGATTATCCGGATCAGAATAAACGATATCCTGTGCTATCGTTTCATAAACTTTATATATAGATTCTTTACCGCTGAGGAAATCACGGATGGCATCCGTCAAAGCAAAATCTGTTACAGTCGGAAGATTCGAATCAAAATTCACTAATCGTACCGGTGATTTAGACTGATACCCTGATATTATTGCAGGCACTCCCTGCCATATTTCTCCTACAATATTAAAGTTGGGATATTCTGTTAAAATTGTTTTAGCCAAATCAGCTAAATATTTTTGATCACTGTATGGATATGTATCTTCTCTTATTCCATCAATTCCAGCAAATTCAATCCACCATAATGTATTTTGAATAAGATAATTTTTCAGGAATGGATTTCTTTGATTCAAATCAGGCATGTAATCAGTGAACCAACCCTGTTGATTCATCTTAACTATTGTTGAATCTCCATGAATATCGAGAAAAGCCATCTTATCGTGCGAAGCTTTGATGAAATTTTCCGGTGTCCCATTGTACCAATCGTGCATTGGAAGATTTTTAACCCAGTAATGATTTATTCCAATATGGTTGCTGACATGATCAAGGATAATTTTTAATCCCTGATTATGAGCCTCTTCAACTAATTTTTTATAGAGTTCGTTACTACCAAAACGTGGATCAATTTTATAAAAATCTGTTGCAGCATATCCGTGATAACTCATATACATATTATTTTCAAGCATTGGTGTAATCCATAAGACAGTTACGCCAAGATCCTTCAAATATTTTAGTTTGGAAATAATTCCCTCAATATCACCGCCTTTTCTTCCATCTAAATCTTCTGAATTGAATTGGTCAAGTGAATCACCGATTGTGTTATTGTTTGGATTACCATCACAAAACCTATCAGTAAAAATTAAATAAATAATGTCTTCATTACTAAAACCGTTGTGCTCGTCATCGCTGTGTTTTCTATCAAGGATTGGAAATGATATTTCTTTTTCACTGATGCCATTGCTAAAAACAAAGTTATAATTTCCAGCCTGCAGATCTTTGGGAATGATTACATCAAGGAATACGTACGATTTATTTTCAGTTGGAATAGAATTCAGAATTTTTAATCTGCTATCATCACTTTTCACCTCAACATTTTCGAGGTTATTTCCATAGACAATAAGTTGCAGAGTATCCCATTTCATCCCGACCCACCAATTGGGAGGTTCAATTTTGGTGATTGAAAAATCTTGTGAGAAGCCGAAATGACTTATGAATAATAAAATTAGTAAAGTTTTGTGAGTAAGCTGGTTTAACAAATTTGACACTTTTGAAAATACAAATCGGAGGTTAAAATAGCCAAAGACCTGTAATTTTGAAAGACTTTTTTACTATTTGGTGCTTCTGTCAGTAAAGGTATTTTAATCAAATGTTAAATCTTAAATCACTACTGAGGCATAATTCTTGTGCTAAAACAGTTTTGATTCGAGAATTATTTTAAGGGAAAACATATGATGCACTTTATTAAAATCTTTCCAATTCTACTTGCAATAGTAGCAGTCGGATTGATAGTCTCCTGTGAAGACGAAAATTCATTGAATCCTGGAAATCAGGCACCAACAATTCCACCTCAATCAAGTATGATAATTAACTTCGATGATTTTCCTGATACATCATCACTTAGCAAGCTCGATTTTTCGCAGTTGACTAATAGAAATTGGGGCTGGGCTGCTCATAATATCGTATTTTGGAATTCGGTTTTGACTTTAACGCTTGCGATACCTGTTGCTGCATTTGCAGAATCATTTAATCACCAGCCAGTCAAGCAGCCTGATGGCAGTTGGTTGTGGCAGTACAGTGTAACTCAGCAGGAACCAATCTACACAGCTAAACTTTATGGTAAAACAGTTGCAGAAGGTGTCGAATGGAAAATGCTGATAACAAAGGAAGGTGAGTACACAGATTTTGAATGGTTCACAGGTTTTTCTAATCTTCCGCTAACAGAAGGAACCTGGACTTTGAATAAGGATCCTAATTCACCATCACCATTTTTGTTTATAGAATGGCATCGCAACGTCAAGGAAGAAACAGCGAACGTGAAATATTCACTTATAACTCCAACTTCTCCGGCTGACAGCAGTTTTATCTTCTATGGAAAAACAAATGAAGTTCTTTTCAATAGATTCTATCAAATCTACAATGCTGAAAACAATAATCTGATCGATATTAACTGGAACTATGAACAATATTTCGGAAGAGTTAAAGATGCGATTTACTTTGAAGATGAAAACTGGCATTGCTGGGATGAAAAACTTGATGATCAGGATTGCAATGAGTAATTCAAATATTTGAATTTGAGTAAGGAGGCAGTCAGGGTGGCTGCCTTTTTTTATTAGCAGTCAATTCACATTTTTTATAATCACTTTGTATAAGAACTGTAATAGACATATTTTTGATAATAAATATGGGATTAAAAATGGTAAAAGAATATACCGCTATAGTAAAACAGGATGGTGATTGGTGGATTGGCTGGGTTGAGGAAATTCCGGGAGTTAATTGCCAGGAAAAAACTCACGACGACTTGGTTGAAAGTTTAAAAGTTACTCTTCAGGAAGCACTTGCGTTTAATAAAAAGGATGCAGTTTCCGCAGCTGGGACGAGCTTCAAAGAGATAATCATTTCCGTATGAAACGGAAAGAACTTTTACAATACCTTCGTTCAAAAGGTTGTGAAGAATTACGAGAAGGTGGAAAACATTCCTGGTGGCACAATCCAAAACTTAACAAACGATCAGCTATTCCTCGACATACTGAAATAAGTAATATCCTCGCTAAAAAAATTTGTAAAGATTTGGGTATCGAATCAATTATTTGAATCAATATTTTTGATTTAATAAATTCTTTATAAGAGAATCATTACTGGTCACGGCCAATCTTTCTATTAGCTTTTTCAATATTACTATGTAAAAAAATTACCTCTATTGTATTTAACTTCATTTAATGGGATTTTTGCGTTTGATTTTTCAATCGAAACTTCCTGCAATTTATAGAATGAAAACAAACGACGCAGAAAAAAATATAACAGTTAATCGTAAAGCATCTCACGAGTATTTTATCCTTCAAACATTTGAAGCTGGAATTGCTTTAGTCGGAACAGAGGTCAAATCACTTCGTCAAGGTAAAGCAAATATGGTTGATGGTTACGCTAAAATTGAAAACGGAGAAGTGTGGCTCGTGAATGTAAACATCAGCGAATACACTCAGGGAAATATTAATAATCACGATCCACGAAGAGATAGAAAACTTTTACTCAACAGAAGTGAAATAAGAAAACTAATTGGCAAAACGAGAGAAAAAGGATTAACTTTGGTGCCGTTAAGATTGTATTTTAAAAATGGTAAAGTCAAAGTTGAATTAGCCCTTGCAAAAGGTAAAAAGGTCTATGATAAACGCCACGCTATTGCCAAAAAAGATTTCCAGAGAGAACAGGAAAGAAGAATAAAGTATTGACCGAAAGTAATTCATCGTATGGTTGTATGGATGTATGAAAGAATGAGTTTAAGAAATTAATAAATATATGCATTAATTATTTGGAATGAAGGAAGAATTAAAAAGTTTATCTGAACAGAATAAAAATATCAACAGAGGGTATAGAGAACTTAATGTTTGGAAGGAAGCTGTTGAGCTTTTCTATTTTGTTAGAGAAAAGTTAAAAACACTCGATAATCTTTCCTTTAAAATTAATGCTCAGGTTGAAGATTCTATCTTTTCTGTTCAATCTAATATTGCTGAAGGTTATTGTAGAAGATCAATTAAAGAAAATATTCAATACTTAGCCATTTCACTGTCTTCATTGGGTGAGAATTATTCTCAAATTTTTACTTTGACAAATTCAAATGATATAGATATTGATTGGTTCAAAGAATACGATAAAAAACATTATTCATTAGAGAATAAACTTATAAAACTAAATCAATCGTATATTTCTAAAATGAAGTCAAAAGAAGAGTGGAGGAACGATTATATATTAAGAGAAATAATAGAAAATTATAATCTAAAATGAAACATACATTCATACAATCATTCAATCATTCATTCATACAATCATACATGCATACATTCATTCATACAGTCCTGCTCAAATTTATTGACATACAAATATTTTATTCCAAAAATCAAATTCTAGTTTGTAGTGAGTAATAAAAGAACTTTTCCACCAATATCCGAACAGATGGATCTCATCAAAAGAGGTGTCAGTGAAATTATTCCTGAAGAAGAATTATTAAAGAAACTTGAACGATCTTCAAACGAAGGAACACCACTGAACATCAAACTTGGCTGCGATCCTTCAAGACCTGATTTGCATATTGGACATTCAGTCGTTTTAAGAAAGCTTGCACAGTTTCAATCACTTGGACATCAGGCAATATTAATTATTGGTGATTTCACAGGAATGATCGGTGACCCATCCGGACGGAATGCGACTCGTCCATCACTCACTTTAAAAGAAACAAGAGAACACGGTCAATCTTATTTTCAGCAAGCATCAAAAATTCTTGATGCAAAGAAAACAAAAATAGTTTATAACTCTGAATGGCTCGGTAAAATGAGTTTTGAAGATGTCATTAAACTCGCCGCAAAATATACTGTAGCACGAATGCTCGAACGTGATGATTTCACTAAACGATACAAAGCAGGTGAACCAATAAGCATTCACGAACTTCTCTATCCTCTTGCACAAGCGATGGATTCAGTTGCAATCAAAAGTGATGTTGAACTTGGCGGAACTGATCAGAAATTTAATTTACTGGTTGGCAGAGATATTCAAAGAGAACACGGACAGGAACCACAAATTATTTTAACAATGCCTTTGCTGGTTGGAACAGATGGTGTCGAGAAAATGAGCAAGTCTTATGATAATTACATCGGTATTTCAGAATCACCAAAAGAAATATTTGGAAAAACTTTATCTATTCCTGATAGCTTGATTTATACATATTTTGAACTCGCAACTGATATATCAACTCCAGAACTATTATCAATCAAGCATCAGCTTGAAGATTCTAATTTTAATCCGCGTGATATTAAAAGAAAACTTGCAAGAACTTTGGTAAGAATGTACCACAACGAAGAGTCAGCTATTCAGGCTCAGGAAGAGTTCGATAGAATCTTTATAAAAAAAGAAATTCCGGATGAAGTTGAAGAATTTAAGATTGAGAACAATAATTCAGAAATCAATATATTAGACCTGATTCTCAAAGTAAATTTTGCTCCATCAAGAGGCGAAGCAAGAAGATTGGTAACTCAAGGTGGCGTTTCAATTGAAAATAAAAAAATAACCGATGCAAATTTTAATATTATACTAACTGAAGGTATGGTGCTGAAAGTTGGTAAAAGAAAATTCATAAAATTCATCAAGTAAAAGACGGAGGGAACTAAATTGTATTTACCCACAAAAATATTCTTCACAAAAGGTGTCGGCAGAAGTAAAGAATATCTTACTTCATTTGAACTTGCATTAAGAAGTGCACGGATAGAGATTTGTAATCTCGTAACGGTAAGCAGCATATATCCTGTAAACTGCAAGAGAATAACTCTCGAAGAAGGTTTGAAAGAAATTCAGCCAGGACAAATAGTTCATTGTGTCATGGCTCGTAATTCAACAAATGAACCTAACAGATTGATTGCATCTTCAATCGGAGTGGCTGTTCCTGCTGATAAAAGTGCTTATGGTTATTTATCAGAACACCATCCATTCGGTCAGACAGAAAAAATTTGCGGTGAATACGCTGAGGATCTTGCTGCAACAATGCTTGCATCAACTCTTGGTATTGAATTTAATTCTGATACTGATTGGAATGAACGTGAAGATCTCTACAAAATGTCCGGAAAGATTGTTAAGACTTTCAATATTACTCAATCTGCTGAAGGTGATAAGAATGGTCTCTGGACAACTGTTTTAGCATCTGCAATTCTTCTTCCTTAATAAAAATATTGCTTAGTGGAACGTGAATTAATAGACTGGATTGTTTTTTGGGCAATCGTTGCCGTACTGTTTTTTATTGATCTTTATTTAAGTGAACATCGTTCCGGAAAAGTTTCTTTAAAATCCAGTCTGATCTGGAGCACAATCTGGACTATCGCAGCCGGTCTCTTTAACGTATTTATTTATTATGATCTTGGTCAGGAACGAGCCATTGAGTTCCTGACAGGTTACATAATTGAACGAACTCTCTCCTTCGATAATCTCTTTGTTTTTCTTCTCATCTTTGAAGTGATGAAGATTAAGCCTGAAAACCAACCACACGTTTTGAAATGGGGAATATTAAGTGCGATTGTTTTCAGAATAATATTCATTGTTGCGGGAGTTGGTTTAGTAAATTTATTTGAACCGATAATTTATGTTTTCGGAGCTATTCTGTTGTACGCTGCATATAAAATGGCATTCGGTAGTGATCAGAAAATTGACGTAGAGCATAATTGGCTTATTCGGATCGCAAAGAAGTATTTGAGTCTTGATACTGGTTATGAAGGAAAGAAATTTTTTATTACAAAGAATGGGAAAAAATATGCGACAACAATTTTCTTAACTTTCCTTTTAATTGAATCTTCCGATATAGTATTTGCTGTGGATTCTATTCCTGCAATTATTGCAATAACAAAAGATACATTCATCATTATCTCATCAAACATATTTGCAATACTCGGGCTTCGTGCACTTTACTTTGCCCTTGCAGTATTGAATGAACTTTTTGCTTATTTGAAATACGGTGTTGCATTAATTTTATTTTATGTGGGTGTGAAAATGTTGACTGCCGAATTCTTTCACGTGCCGACTGAGTATTCGCTGACAATTATTCTCTTGATACTAACTATTTCAATTGTTCTATCCTTAACGCACAAAAAGAAAAAATTTAAGGAATAAATTGATCTAAAAGATTTATTTTTTTAGGAAAATACCAAAAACGTGAATTCCTAAAGCAAAAGCCAACCCAACCAGCATTGGCTCAACTTCATTTATAACAGGAATGGAAGAAAATTCATTTCTTAAAAAATACCAACCCGTACTTACAACAATTGCAGTAATCATTTCTAATAAAATTATTTTCTTATCAATTCTCAGTATTGAATAATATGCACTCACAACCGGAAAAATTATTCCGGGAATAAAAAGTGAACCGATCGTGTACCAGATTTGGATTACTGATGGAATGAAGTACGCGAGAAGAATAGCAATTATTCCGGAGATGATAAGTCCAACAACAGTGTAAGTTTTAAGTTTTGATTCATCCGGCTTCGTCCTGAGTAGCGGGACTACGCCGCGATAAATAAAATCTCTTCCGATGGTTGTTCCGCTCAGAAATAAAAAACTCACTTGTGTTGAAATTATTGTTGCAAATAGTGCTGCATAAAAAATTCCCTTTATTCCATCAGGTAAAACCTTTTCAGCAAATAACGGAAATGACAGAACAGGATTTTCAAGATTCGGTAGAATTGCTTTTGCAAATAATCCTGTTGTTGTGGTTAAAAAATCAAAAAGTGCAAAGAAAAAAATTGAAATGATTATCCCCCACTTTGCAATGTTTCCTGTTTTTGCTGCGTAGCATCGTTGGTGAAATCCCGGATCAGCAAATGTCCAAAGCGCAATTAAGAACCAGACAATCAGGAAAGTTGATGACATTCCACCTGTTATTTTCAAATGATTTTCAGGAAGTGATGATGAAAGAAAATCAATAGTTCCGAATTTCATTCCTGAGTAAACAACAACAAGTATAAATCCGCCAAACATCACAAAGAATTGAAATACATCCACATAAACATTCGATCGGAATCCTCCTCTAACTAAATATACAAGTGAAAGTATCATTGAGATTAATAATGATGGAAGTAAATCGATTTTAAATATTAACGAGAACAAACTTCCGGTCATTAATAAGTATGGTGCAGGCGAAACAAGAATGAATACAATAATAGCTGAAATCAAGCCGACATTCTTTCCATACATTTGTGAAAGTTTATCGGGAATTGTGAAGAGAGATGCTTCACGGATTTTTTTAGCAAAGAAGATTGCAAACAGAAAAGCAAAAATGTAATACGGAAATCCTTGTGTGAACCAGCTTACCAATCCATAACGATATGAAAATTCACCGACACCAAGAATTCCGCCATACCATGTAGATACATTTATAGCGATGAAAAGAAATAATCCAATGCTTCTGTTTGAAAGAAGATAATCAGATGCATCGGTTTTAGTTTTTCTGCCGGAATAAAATCCAATGAACAGAAGTATTGAGAAGAATGAGAGAATAATAAGAACATCAATAAAACTAAAAGAGATCATGCTTCATCATTGTATTAACATCACGGATTACAAATACAATCCCATCCGTGATATTTAATTTTATAATTCTTTTTTTCGCAACATTGCTTGTGCTTTCTTTTACACCGAATGCCATTGTGCTATTTTTCAATTCATACTTCAGACCAACTGAGGTGATTTTAGTTTTTTGAGATATACCGTAAATAGAAATGGTTTCACCTGGATGAGTTTTAAGATTTACATTTCTTTCAAAAGGTTTAAGGAATGAATTTTCAGCAACAAGAGAAATATTAATTTGTGGAAAGAATTTCAGCACTATCCCAAGATTACAAAAAGTGTGATCGAGTCTGTTTCCTGTTGCACCAAGAAGCAGTACATCATCAAATTTATTTTTGATGGCATACTTTAAACATTTTTCAACATCAGTATCGTTTTGTCTTTTCAACCGGATAATTTTAGCAGAGTTTCTGAATCTCTTCAATGTCTCATCAGAAATTGAGTCAAGATCTCCAATAATGAAATCGGGATCGAGTTTCATTTTTAAAGCTGAGTTTGCACCACCATCAGCACAGATTAATGTTTGATAACCGAGTTTCTGAAAATACCGGAATATTTTTTTCTTTGGTGGTTTACCGTTAGCGAGTATGATGCATTTTTTCATATTGATTTTTCTTAATGTCATTCCGAACCTGCTTACAGCAGGCAAGCTTGTTTCGGAATCTCAAATCCGTTTAACATTATTTTAAAAAGCTGAAACAAGTTCAGCTTAGACATTCCTGAAAAAAAGGTGTTTAAGCTTTTCTTTGGTGGCTTGCCATTAGCGAGTATGATGCATTTTTTCATATGTATTATTTTTTTGTCATTCTGAGCGAAGCGAAGAATCTCAGAGATTCTTCGGTCATTTCACTCCCTCAGAATGACAGGATGAATTACAGTCCCACCTGTATTCCAGCAAGCCAGTTTCTTTCGGCTGCAGGAAAAAATTCTTTGCCAATTGCATTTGCTGAGTAAAGTTCATCGAATAAATTATTTATTTGCCCGAATATTTTCCAGGGAGACAAAGTATTGAATAAATAAAATTCATAGCTCGCAAAAATATCTGAAACAAAATATCCTTCGTTCAGGTTATCAGAGTATTCAACAAAACCAGGAAAGTAAGTTAAATAATTATCCAGACGTTCATCATAATTATCAGAATAAAAATCACCAACATATTTACCAGTATATCGTAAGTAAAATCCTGATTGCTGAAATGTGATTCCAAAGTTTGTAAGAAAATCTGGGAAACCCGTAATTCGATTGCCACTCAAGTCAACAATATTTGTTGAATCCAAAAAATATTTTCCTTCCTCGATTGTATTTTTACTTAATGAAACATTTCCGAATAGTTCAACTTTATCATCAAATAATTTCAGTATTCCTGAAAGTTCAGCACCAAGATGAACTGTGCGATCAACGTTTCCTGTGGTTGGTTGACCAAATCTATCAACCTGACCATCTTTAACAATTTCGTTATTAAACAGCATATAAAATAAATTCAAAGTCAATGAATAATTATTTTGATTTATTGAAGCACCAAGTTCAAAATCATTCATCGTTTCCGGCTGCACTAATGGTTCATCAAAATTGTATGAACCATCGGAGTTTAATTTAAATTGAGGAACTTCTCCTCCGCTTGATTCAGCAGCGTCATAATATTCTTTTAATCTTGGTTCACGGGAAACTCTTGCAAAAGAAAAATAAATATTTAATGGCTGAATCGGTTTATAATTAATTCCAATACGAGGATTAAAAAATAAATCACTGACCGTAAAATCAGTCCCAACGTATTCTTCATTGTATAATCTGTATTTGTGATATGCTAGTTGAAGTTCGCTTAACAGATTCCATTTATTATCAAGCTGATAAGATTCATTCACAAATAAACTATAAATATTCTTTTCGCCTTCATAAGAATAATATTGATATTCAGGAGAAACTCCGGGCGGAAGATTTTCAGCGTAACCAATACTTCCCCAATGAGTTGAATTATGTTTTCTGAATTCAGCACCAAAAAATAATGTTCCGTTTGTATGTTCATAACTAAATCGTGGAATCCATCCAAACTGTTTGTTGTTGACCTGAGCATGAATCAAAGCATTTGTCGGAACATAACTTGTGTCAAATCCATTTTCATTCAATCTAAAATAATCATCGTAATAAATTGACCAGGAACCATCATAATCAAAAGAACCATCACCCAAAACTAAAAAAAGAGCCGAATTCATTTTTAATTTTTCTGATATTTGCCAATCGTTCAATAGCTCGAAGTGAGGTTGAGAAAAATTTTCAATTTCTTCCGGTCTTCGCTGAACTGTGTAAGTGTATGAGGAAGAATCCGCTTCCCAATAAGAATAATTTTTTCTTCTCAATTTTTTATCTTTTACAGCAAACTTCGCTATACCAGTATATGCAAGCCCATCTGCAATAGGTCCTCCATAAAAATTAAGTTGAGTTGTTACTTTTTTATCGTAACGTACTGCCGATAAAAAATAACTTCTGAAATTTACCCACGACTGTTCTTTATAACCCGAACTGAGAATTTGTCCAAGCTTGGCATAAAAGGAATATTTTTTATCAATCAGTCCGCTGGAAAGTGCAACAGTATATTTTCTGGTAACATAAGAACCATACGATGTTGAAAGTTCCAGTTTTGGCTTGTTCGAAAAATTTGAAGTAATAATATTTATCGATCCACCGATTGCAGGATATCCAAAAACTCCTGAACCTGCACCTCGTTGTACCTGAATTAATTCTGTACTAGCAAGCAAATCTGGAAAATCCAACCAATAAACATTATGATCTTCGGGATCATTTTGCGGAATACCATTTACTGAAACAGAAATTCTTCGCTGATCAAATCCTCTGATACTTAAATAGTTATATCCGATACCATTGCCGCTTTCAGAATAAAATGTGGTTGAAGGAAGTTCACTCAGATATTTTGGGATATCATAAATTGTATAAGTTTTCTCAATCTCTTTTCCTTTAATCTGATCGAATGCGAGCGGTGTAATTCCTTTCTTGCCAATTGCAGCTTCAACAAAAACGGTTTGGGAAGAAATAACTTGCTGATTGAGATGGAATGTATAAAATATTTTTTTATCTGTTGGTTGATCAACAGTAAATTTCAACAATGAAGATAAAGTGATAACTCCGGTTTCATAACCTATCGCCGATACTAACAAAGTATCTGTATTTTCAACGCGGTTAGTTAAAGTAAATAATCCCGCACTATCGGTAAATGTTCCGACACCAGGTTTTGAAGAGACACTGATATTTACATTTTCTAACGGTAGCTCAGTTTCTGCATCTACAACTTTTCCTGAGAAAGAAATTTGCTGTGCTGAAACACAGACTGATATAAACCACAAAAGAATGATTAAGATTTTCATATTCTGTTTCCTTTAAAACAAAAAAGCCGTTTGAAACAACGGCTAAAATCTTTTTCGATCTTCTGCAAATATTAAGTTAGCCCGTTTTCCTACGCTGGCATTATCCAGATCAGGTGTTAGGGTATTATCTCAGTCATCCCATTTATCCGGCTTTTAACGGATCGGCTTGGAATAACACCCCTAACGGCTCTGTAAAAAATAAAAAGAACTAATTATGCTTACAATAAATTTAATCAATCAAAGCTACGAAATCAACCAACTTTTAATTTCTGACCAACAATAATTTTACTGCTTGAAAGATGATTCAATGTTTTTATTTTCTGAACTGATGTGTTATACATAATCGCTATTGAATAAAGCGTTTCTCCATTTTCAACAATATGATAGTCGTCATTCTTTGATTTTGTTTTAACATCTGTCGTGTTAGGAATTTTTAATTCCTGTCCTGCAATTATTTTATTACCGCTGATATTGTTCAACTTTTGCAGGCTGGAAATCGTAACTCGATAATTATCTGCAATCCCACTGAGAGTTTCACCTTTCTTAACTTTATGAATTTTAGATTCATTTGATTTCTGAGTAATCTTCGGAGTTGTATCCTTCTGATGATTACCAGTAGAATAAATTATCAGATTTTTTCCTGCAACTATTTTACTGCTATTCAAATTATTCCATCTTTTAATCTCATCAACAGATACACCATATAATGCTGAGATTCCGATGATTGTTTCACCAGATTGAATTTGATGAGTAATTGATTCACCATTAAGTTCATTTTTAGAAGAAATAATTTCTTTCTCAGTTTTAGGTGATGAATCAGAGTAAATCTTTAAAGTGGTTCCGGCAATAATTTTATCGCTGTTTAAATTATTCCACTCACGAATGCTTGATGACGAAACTTTATATTCTTCTGCAATTTGTCCGATAGTTTCACCACTTTTAATTTTATGATAATTTACATTTTCAGATTCAGAACTTGTAGATTCAACGAGGGATTCGGAAGTTTCATTGGAGAAAATCTTCAAAGTTTTTCCTGCTATTATATTATTACTTTTCAGGTTATTCCAATTCTTTATTTCCGAAACCGAAATGTGATATCTTTCTGCTATCTCACTTATCGTATCACCTTTTTTTACTTTATAATAGTAAACATTGCCCTTCGTATTTTTTGATGTCAGATCAGAACTAATCGGCGCATAATCTTTATCAGTATAAATTTTTAATTTTTTACCCGCAACAATTTTATTGGAACTTAAATTATTCCACTCTTTTATAGCGGCAATACTTACACCATATTGAGTTGCGATAAGACCCAGATTTTCACCTCTGCTTATTTTATGATATACATAAGAAGATTTGGTGGTCTCGGTATAATTTTCTGGAGCTTTCTCCTCGATCTCAGTACTTTTATCCAAACTAGCATAATACTCTTGTCTATCCTGAGGGACATAAATCGTTAACTGCTGACCAACTCTGATAGATGAAGTGTAAGGTATATTATTCCAGTTTCTTACGTCGCTGACTCTTGAACTAAATAAATCAGCGATACCTAATAAACTATCATCCTTCTTGACACGATAATTTACAGCAACAAATCCTTCTGGAATGATAGCCTCAATAGTTCCTATCAATTCTTTTTCTTCCACAAGAGATTCTGAGATTAAGGATTCATTCTGACTACTATCTTCACCAGATAAAGAAACATCTACAATGCTTTCATCAGAATTTGTTATCTCACTATCTCCATTTAAAGAAAGGTACGGCGATACATATTCCTGATCTGTATTATTTCCATTATCCTGTGCAACAGTAACATCTGTATTGTATGAATAGTCATTTTCATTTGGATTAACCAGAACAGGTATCCTCAACGGCACGCCAACATATAATTTTGATTTAGTTGAAATATTATTTGCATCAGCGAGTTCATAAATAGATACTCCATATTTCTTGGAGATTTTACTGAGTGTTTCGCCTTTCCTGACCTCGTGAACAAGAAATGTTCTTCTCGCAGTTTCAGGTATGTTCTGCATCTGCGCTGAAAATTGTTCTAACGATCCTTTGGGAATTTTAAGTGGATATCCGCCAGGAAAATCAGGTGGCGTACTGAGTTGAGTAAGTTCTGGATTCATATCCTGAAGTGTTTCAAGATCAGTTCCAGCCACTGTTGCAAGATAGCCCAAATCAACAGCACCGGGCACGTTATATGTTTGAAATTCATGAGGTCTGTGGAAATTTATATTGCTGAAACCGTATGCAACCGGATCCATTGCAATCAGGCAAACTGCGATGTATTGTGGGACATAATTTCTTGTTTCTTTTGGAAGATACTTTCTCATCGACCAGAAATCATTAGCTCCGGATTTTTGTATCGCCCGCCTTACGCGTCCTTCTCCACAGTTATAAGCTGCAAGAGCAAGATACCAATCACCTAATGATGTGTATAAATCTTTCAAATGTCTTGCTGCAGCAGTAGTTGATTTTACAGGATCTCTTCTCTCATCGAAATAAAAATTTCCATCCAATCCATAAAGATTTCCGGTGGATTTTATGAATTGCCATAAACCGACAGCTCTTGCCCACGATCGAGCAGTCGGATTCAATCCGCTTTCCATCATACTTAAATAGATAAGTTGTTTAGGCACGCCTTCAGTTGCAAATATATTTGACATCATTGGAAAATATTTGCCTGATCTCTCCAGCCATAATTGCATAGATTTTTCACCCTTACCGGTAAAGTAGGTAAGATATTGTTCAACGTATCCATTTACTTCAAGCGGAATATCTGCCGGAATAATTTCTCTTTCGTCATTAATATTTTCAGACAACTCGATTTCAGGAACGTAACCCTTCATCCATTCTTCAAGTGCTGCAAGCGATACACCAGGAGGAAGTTCCTGCAATCCATCTACATAAGATTTATAATCCTCAATTATTGACGTTTCGAGTTCTATGTAAGCGTCATTATTATCAACACCGGGATAATAACTAAGGTTGTTAATTATTCTAAGTGCCGATTCATAACTCTGGACAGCTTCTTCAATTTGATTTGCTTTTTGTTTTTCAAGCGCGGTTAAATAGAATTGTCTGGCTTGTTCAAGCATTTCTACAACAACATTACCTTTGTTGTTGAGTGCATCATCCTTTTTTTGGGTAATCTCGTCACTTCCACTACATGAATACAGAAATGCAATCAGCGAAAGTATAATTGGTAACTTTAGTAAGTTAAGCCTCATATGTTCTCTCTGGTTTAAATTTAAGTTTGACAAATTTAGCGGTTAATATATCCTTTATCAAGTGGAAAATCAAATGTTTTCCATAACTCTTCCTACAACAAATGGTTATCTGTTATAAAGGAATATTCCCATGCTTCTTCTTTGGATTTGTATCAACTTTTGTGCGAAGTAAATTAAAGGCGTTTATCAGCCTTTGTTTAGTCTCATTGGGAACTATTACATCATCAACGTAACCTCTCTCGGCAGTTATGTAAGGATTAGCAAATTTTTCTATATACTCAGATAATTTTTTTTCAATCTCCGCTTCAGGATCAGATGCTTTAGAAATTTCCTTCTTAAATATAATTTCAACTGCACCCTTTGGTCCCATAACAGCAATTTCCGCTGAAGGCCAGGCAAAATTAAAATCACCACGGATATGTTTAGAATTCATTACATCATACGCACCTCCATAAGCTTTTCGTATGATAACTGTTACTTTAGGAACTGTTGCTTCGGAAAAAGCAAACAATAGTTTTGCGCCGTGCCGAATAATACCATTCCACTCTTGTTCTGTACCGGGTAAGAAGCCAGGAACATCTTCGAGTACAAGCATCGGAATATTAAATGCGTCACAAAATCTCACAAAGCGAGCAGCTTTGGTTGAAGCGTTGATATCCAGTACTCCGGCTAAAACTTCAGGCTGATTTGCAATAACACCGATTGACATTCCTCCAATTCTACAAAAGCCACAGATAATATTCTCAGCATAATATTGGTGAACTTCGAGAAATTCCTGATCGTCGGCGAGCAAAAAAATTATCTGTTTCATATTATATGGTTTGTTAGGATTATCAGGAATTATATCATCAAGTTTTGATTCAGCACTAAGTTTATTTTGATCATAGGATTTTTCAGGACTTTTATCTCTATAATTCAATGGAAGATAACTAACTAACTTTCTCACATTAAGTAAAGTTTCAATTTCATTCTCGAATATAAAATGAGCCACTCCGCTTTTACTTGCGTGTGTTTCAGCACCGCCGAGGTCCTCGAAGGTTACATCTTCGTGCGTGACGGTTTTAACAACATTTGGTCCGGTTACAAACATGTAACTTGTTTGCTTCACCATAAAAACAAAATCAGTAATTGCCGGTGAGTAAACGGCACCACCTGCACATGGACCGAGTATTACTGAAATCTGAGGAACAACACCTGAAGCAAGTGTGTTCAGCAGAAATATATCTGCGTAACCACCAAGACTGACAACTCCTTCCTGAATTCGTGCACCACCAGAATCGTTTAATCCAATAATAGGTATTCCGGCTTTCATCGCCATCTTCATCACTTTTACAATCTTCTCGGCGTGTGCTTCAGAAAGAGAACCACCAAACACAGTAAAATCTTGGCTAAATAATGCAATCTGTCTTCCATCAATTTTTGCGAAACCAGTAACAACACCATCCCCCGGATAATGCTGATTATCGAGACCAAAATCTTTTGCGCGGTGCTTGACAAACATATCAACTTCTTCGAAACTGCCTTCGTCAACTAATAATTCAATTCGTTCACGAGCAGTTAGCTTACCTTTTTCGTGCTGGCTTTTTATCCTGTCTTCACCACCACCAAGTCTTGCTTCATCTTTTAATTTTAATAGCTTATCTATTTTTGCTTTCATATCACGTACCTACCGTTGAAAAGTTTAAAAATTCTCTTAACTATACCAGAAATGGATTATTTTGTTTTTCATATCCGATTGTACTTGGTTCACCGTGTCCCGGATAAATAATAACATCATCCGGCAACAAAATTAATTTTTCGTGAATTGAATTGAGTAGAGTTTCATAGTTACCACCCCATAAATCAGTTCTGCCGATGCTTTCTTTGAATAATACATCACCGGTAACACAGATTTTTTCTTCCTCGATGTAAATACAAAATTCCCCGGGTGTATGTCCTGGAGTAAACAGAAATTGAAGTTTCGATTCACCAATCATAATTTCTGTTTGTTCAGTTATCAGTTTATCTGGTATTGGAGGTTGATCAATATCAAGATCAAACATTTGAGCCTGCTGCTGTGCGTTATCAAGTAATGGCAAATCAAGTTCAGGTGCATAGTAAACAGGATTAAACTTTTCCTTTACAAAGCTGCATCCGAGGATGTGATCAATGTGACAATGTGTGTTGATGAGATACTTGATTCGTAAATCCTTTGATGAAATAAAACTTAACAGTTCGTTCTCTTCAGTCGAAGACGAAGTTCCCGGATCGACAATTGCTGCATCACCTGACTTGTCATCCCAAATGATAATCGTATTTTCAGAAAACACGTTAAACGTAAATAATTTTATTTTAAGCATTTATTTCCTGAATCCCGTTTTTACTCTTTGGAGATATTTTCTTTTGTATGATTTAAAATTATCAAAAGTCTCTTCAATAGAATCGCCGCCAAACTTTATAAGAAAATGTTTTGCAATTACCCATGCAAGAATACTCTCAGCAATAACAGAACAGGCTGGTACTGCAGTAAAATCACTTCGCTCGTAGCGCGATTTGACTTTCTTCAACGTACTCAGATCAATAGTATTGAGTGGTTTTGCAAGAGTTGAAATTGGTTTCATTGCAGTCCTTACCAGAATTGGGAGTCCTGTAGAAATTCCACCTTCAATTCCGCCGGCAAAATTTGTCTTCCTTTCGATTTTTTTTTCTTTCACGATTATTTCATCATGAACCTGTGAACCGGATAACTGAGAGCTTTCAAAACCATTTCCTATTTCCACAGCTTTAACAGCATTTACTGACATAATATTAAACGCAATATCTGCATCGAGTTTTCTGTCATAATGCATAAAACTTCCTAAGCCAGGTGGAATACCTGTTGCAACTGTTATAAAAGTACCACCGAGTGTATCGCCTTTTTTCTTAATTGATTTTATTTTTTTTATGATTTTATTTTCCTGCGAATTGTCCAAAACTCTTACTGAACTTTTATCAGCTTTTGCAGAAACCATTGCAGCAGATTTCAATAAAGGAAATTTATTTTGAAGTAATTTGGTGTAATAATCAGTTGCTGAGTAAATACTGCCAATACTCTCGACGCAACTACCAATAAAAATTCCAAAGTGTTCAAGAAATTTCCTCGCAACTGAACCTGCTGCTACTCTTGCTGCTGTTTCTCTCGCGCTGGATCGTTCAATAGAATTCCTTATATCACTAAAATTATATTTTGTTACACCAACCAAATCCGCATGCCCGGGGCGTGGAATTGTAATTTTATCAATATGACCTTTTTGTGTTTCCGTATTCATTATCTCCTGCCAATTGATCCAGTCTTTGTTATCAATTAAAAACGAAATTGGTGAGCCCAATGTTTTTCCAAATCTAACACCACTTATAATTTGTACTGTATCCGATTCAATTTTCATTCTTGAACCTCTGCCATAACCGGACTGTCTTCGTTTAAGTTGAAGATTTATATAGTCAGAAGAAATTGATATGTTGGAAGGAAATCCTTCAACAATAGTTATTAGTGCTTTTCCGTGTGATTCACCAGCAGTAAGAAATCTTATCATTAAATTTTTTAATTTTTGTTTATAAACAAATATAAAAAAAAACGTCCCGATAAAAATTGGGACGTTTTGCGTAGATTCATTCGATTCAAATATTATTCTGGAATTTCGATACCAACAAATCTGTTATTTCCATCCTTATCTACTACTTTAATCAACAGTGCACTTCCTTTTTTTTCATCAACTATTCTTTTGAAATCATTTACATTATTTACTTTCTCTTTGTTAGCTTCAATAATAACCAATCCCGCAAACAGACGTTGATCTTCGGCATTACTGAATGGTTTAACATTGGTAATCAAAATACCGTTATCAAGTTTAAACTCGGTCTTGTCATTATTAGTTAAATTCTTAACCGTCAAACCAATGTTATCAAATGTTGCAGTGCCTGAGCCGGAATTATCTTTTTCCATAGAATCATCTTTGTTGGATATAGGTTCGGTTTTCGAATCCTCATCACGGGCTTTAAGTGTTACCTTCCTCTCAAGAGTTTCACCATTTCTATAAATTTTAAGTTTTACAGTGGTACCTGCTGTAAGAGCTGCAACATAACTTTGCAGTTCATTAGGTTTGTTTACTTCACGACCATCTATATCAAGAATAATATCTCCAGCTCTGAGATCAGATTTTGAAGCTGCACCATCTTCAACAATTCCCTGAATAATAATTCCTTTAGGTTTATCCATCCCCAATGATTTTGCGAGTGCATCATCAACTTCACCAATGTTAATACCTATATAACCTCTGCTGACTTTTCCGTGAGCAATTAAATCCTGTGATACTGCTTTTGCAAGGTTAATAGGAATAGCAAACCCATAACCGATGTACGTTCCACCACCGCCGGAAGCAATTGCAGAATTAATTCCGATCACAGCGCCTGACAGATCAACAAGCGCTCCACCACTATTTCCCGGATTGATTGCTGCATCTGTTTGAATAAAATTTTCAACTCCATAACTATCACGGATCAATCCAAGCTGCCCGCGACCTATTGCACTAACAATTCCAGCCGTGACAGTTGAGCTCAATGATAATGGATTTCCAATTGCCATCACCCATTGACCAACTTTTAAGTTTTCTGAATTTCCTAAAAATGCAACCGGTAAATTGCTTGCATCAATTTTTACTACCGCAAGGTCGGTTAGCGGATCAGTTCCTACAATAGTTGCATCAAACTGTCTTTTATCAGAAAGACCGACAGTTACTTTACTTGCATTTTCAACTACGTGATTATTTGTGACGATGTAACCATCCTGAGAAATGATTATTCCGCTGCCAGAACCTCGTTGTTCTTTTGGCATATCTTTAAATGGAAAGAAAAACCAATCGCTGTGTGGGTTTTCTCTTTCAGAAACGACGGTGATTTGAACGATTGCTGGAGTAACTTTTGCAGCTACTTCAATAAAAGCCTGACTAAAAGAGGAAGCATCAGCATCCAATTTTACAGGTGGTTCATTTGCACCAAGATTTATATCTGCGAGTCCGGGTCTGACTAATCCGAATCCAGAAACAAGTATTGCACCGAATAATATTCCTATGAATAATAGCGTAAGTGCACCTACAATTCCTTTTGTTTTCATTTTATCTCCCAATGTATTTTCCTTAGTTAAATTGTCCTGATTATTTCAGGATAGTAAAATTATGGCGATGCTACCTCTCGTTAAACAAATTTATTGAACTTAATCCTTTAAAATCCGATAAATGATATTTCAGATGTCTTTCCATAAAAGTTATAGCTTTATGTCTGACTGAATTACTGAAACTATCTACAGATTCATTATACTTTAGACATTTCAGATATGTCAAAAGTTCCGAATTTATATCATAAATTTCAACCACTGTTCTTTTGCATTCACCGCATATCAATCCTTTATCAAAATTGTAATACAAATTCCCCTTAAACTCAGTTTTACCACAGATAGCACAGGAATTTAACTGGATTTCGTAACCTGCTTCTTTAAGCATAAAATAAAAAAATCTACCAAAACTGATTTCAGGATTTTCTTCGCCTGCGTCCATTCGGGAGAGAATTCGGACTGTTCCTCTGAAAATTTTCTTGTTTATCTCAGAATCAGCAAGCATATATTTTACAAGCTCGATTACTGCGAGCGCATATTTGATTTTTTCAATATCACTTTTGATTTTATGATAATACTCAATCAAATCTGCCTGTGATAATAGTTGAATTTCTCTTGATTCTTTTTTGTAGAAAACAATCGAGATGTAGTTTAACGGGTCAACAATTTTCCCGTACTTTGATTTTGGAGATCTCGCTCCTTTAACTATCAAACTTATTTTACCGTAATCTTCAGTAAACATTGAAACAATACTGCTTGAGTCGCCATAGTTCATCTTACTTAAAACTACAGCTTCAGTTTTAAGGATTTCGCTCATTGCATGAAGTTATAAGGAAAAGTAAATAATCCTTCTTCAGTTATAATTCCTGAAATAAGATGAGCCGGAGTTACATCAAACGCAGGAGTGAACGCTTCAAATTGTTCAGAAGTAATTAATGTATCGCCCAAATAAAGGAGTTCTTTTTTATTTCTGTACTCAATCACAATTTCTTGTCCGGAAGAAATTTTTTTATCAATCGTTGAAGAAGGAGCAGCTATATAAAAAGGAATATTATGATAGTTTGCCAGGATTGCCAGATTATAAGTTCCTATTTTATTTGCTGAATCACCGTTGAGCGCAATCCTGTCTGCGCCTGTGATTACAAAATCAACTTTTCCCTGCTTCATAAGTTCTGCAGCAGATGAATCAGTCTGCATTGTAAATGGAATTCCACTTCTTCTCAGCTCAAAGCTTGTGAGCCGTAAACCTTGCAGAAGTGGACGTGTTTCATCTGCAAAAACATGATTTACCAATCCATTTTCAAAAGCAGTTTTTATAATTCCGAAAGCTGTACCAATTCCACCTGTAGCAAGCTTACCAGTGTTGCAATGAGTAAGAACATTAGATTTTTTCTTGAATATTGATAATCCGTTTCTTCCGATCTTCAAACAAAAGTTTTCATCTCTTTGATGAATATCAAGCGCTTTTGCTTTAAGAACATTAAATGAATTTGACTTATCAGGAATTCCTGTAAATACCGTTTTCATTTCATCCAGTGCCTGAAATAAATTTACTGCCGTAGGTCTTGTTTCGGATAAACGATTGAATGCGGAATTAAATTGTTCGGTGAAGTCATCGCTTCTGATCTTTAATGCAAGTGCAAGCGCGTAAGCAGCAGCGATACCTATAAGTGGAGCACCTCTGATCTCAAGTCGTTCAATTGCTTCAGCGATCCGGTTGTAATCATCAGTTTCAATATAATTTTCTTCGAGTGGAAGTTTGGTCTGATCAAGAAAAATCAGTTTATCATTTTCTCCATAGGAGTCCTTCTGGACAAGCTTGATAGAAAAGTATTCAGTTGGTTTCATTAAAGTTGGATATTTTCTTGAATTCTCTGAACCGATCCTGAATTTTTAGGTATGATAAATTTTCCAATCCATTTGTGCTAAACTGTTCAACACAAAAGGAAGCCATTGTGCTGCCGTATATTATTGCTCTTTTAATATTTTCAGAATTAAGTTCACGTTTATGATGTAAATACCCGATGAAACCACCAGCGAATGTATCACCTGCGCCTGTGGGATCTAAAATCATTTCCATTGGATATGCCGGTGCAGAAAAAATAGTATCTTCAGTGAACAGCATTGCACCGTGTTCACCTTTTTTAATAATTAAAATTTCGGGACCCATTTGACGAATTTGTTTGGCGGCTTTTATCAGGTTTGGTTCTTCGGTCAGCATTCTGGCTTCTGAATCATTCAGAATAAAAACTGTAACCCGTTTTAATAATTTTAACAGGTCGTTCTTCATTGTATTTATCCAAAGGTTCATAGTATCACAAACCACAAACTGCGGATCTGAAACCTGGTCAAGAACTTTCATCTGTAAAATTGGGTCAATATTTCCAAGACAGATGTATTTTGCTTTTCTGAATTTTTCAGGGATTATTGGATTGAAATTTTGAAATGCATTTAGCTCAGTAAATAATGTATCGCGAAAATTCAGATCGTAATGATACTTTCCTCCCCAGCGGAAAGTTTTTTCTCCCTCGATTATCTGTAATCCTTCAAGCCCAATATTGTGCTGCTCAAGCATATCAATATATTTTTTGGGAAAATCATTCCCCACAACACCGATTAACTCGACCGGAGCGGAAAAATAACTTGCAGCAAGTGAAATGTATGTAGCTGAACCTCCAAGTGCATCTTCAATTTTGTCAAACGGAGTTTCAACGGAGTCCAATGCAACAGAACCAACAACGAGTAAACTCAAATCAATTTCCTTGAAAACAATTAAATAATTTATTCAAAAATAATTAAAAGTAGCCTGAGTGCACAATTATTTGAATTACCAAATAACAAAATTCGAATCTCAAATAAATTTAAATTTCCAATCATCAATATTCAATCTCTACTTAAATTGTTATTTAAATATTGACACTTGAATATTATTTGAAATCTGCTGCTTGAAATTAGCTATTTCTTAAAGTTTTATTTCAACAAAATGAAGGAAACTCTTTTCACTCAGAAAATAATCTTCAATAATCTGTACTGCTTTACGCTGTCCTTCCCACGCAAGCATCTTCTGTGCTGTTGATTTATCAACCCACTGATATTCGGTATGTTCTTTACTCAATTTAATTTCATCCGCTTCAACTCTCGCCGCGAACACCGGAAGCAGACAAATGTATTCATGTTTCGGTTCGTAGAAAGAATTTACTGTCGGTGCAACCCAAAGTTGAACAGGAATTAAACCGGTTTCTTCTTTTATTTCTCTCAAAGCAGTCTGATATGCTTTTTCATTGGATTTTATTTTGCCTGTTACCATCTGCCACAAACCGGGGTATGGCTGTCCTTCAGATCTTTTCAATAATAAAAACTCGATTCCCTTTTCAGTTTCTCTGAAAATATGTGCTTCGATCAGATTTGAAATTATTTTCATATTCTTTTTCCCTGCTTAACATCTTTTAAAAATCAATTTACATCCATTGTTCATTATAAATTGTAAATTGTAAATTAAAAATACGCTCTCGCTTCAGCTCTCGCTGTGTGAACAGTTCTGCTTTCACCTTGTAAGCGACCATCATATCCAATAGTAGTTTGTAAGAATGATGCGATTCGATAATCAAAATTTAATCGCCAGTAATAATTTTTCCCGATTTGATTGCCATTCAACATTTCGAACGGAATAATATTTTCCATTGTATTTACTATCAACTCAGTTCGTTCGATTTCAATTCGCAATCTTCCTGTTTGCGCAATCGAAAGGTTAAATCTGCCTGATTGTGAATTCAAATCAATTACTGTTGGTAGTTCAGGAAAATTATCTTCACTTTTTCCAACTTTAATCTTCAACCCGACTTCCACAGTTCCAACAGGGCGATATGAAAAATCTGTTGTTATACTATTATCAGAAATCCGTCTGTTTCTGGTTGAAGGCATAGGCGCAGAAACATTATCAGTAAGATTTATAAAATCAGTTTGATTGCTAACTTCTTTAATCATTCTGAATCTTATCCTCAAACTTCTTTCCCTGTTGTAACCGTTTTCAACACCTGTATTAAATTCGCTCATTGCCAACCTTTGCGAATATCTGAACCTGAAAGAAAGGTCCTGTCTGTTTTCATTTATAAAAATATCCTGCTGGAAAAAGTTTGCTCCGCGGATTGTTACACCTTCCTGCTGAAAGAAATTAAGCTGAAGTAAATAAATTTTTGAAAGATCACTTTCACGGGTAATCTCTTCAATCCTCCAGGAAGTTTCAGTTGATAATGGTTCGAGAACGGTTCCAATGAAAGTACTTTTATCAAAAATATCTGCATATTGAATTTTCCATCTGGTATTTGTCTTTAAATTGATAACCGGAAAAAGTTCGTCTGTCGGAAAAGTTACAAGGACATAATCACCATCAAAAAGAGTTGGTTCAAATTCATTATCATCTGCAATTCCATTGTTATTCAGATCACCGAGATATTTGTAATTGCCTGTTCCCTGCTCAACACGAACGAATATTTTTTCAAGTCTTGCCTGTTTTTCAGTTGATACTTCATAATACAAATCTCCGTTGAGTATCTTTTCCCAAAAAGCAAATTTTGATTGAGACCTGATCAGCAATTGTTCACTGTCCAAAAAACCTGATTGCTTATAAGTTTCAGAATAATTTTTATTTCTGACAGTAAGATTTAATGTAGTCGATACTTCTTCAATTCCTCTGTAAGTAAGATCATAAATCTGCGCTCTTGCAATTGATTCCTTTGTCATATTTCCACCCATCGGCAGATAATCATCGCGGCGTGAATATTTTGCCGTGAAGCTGAGTCCTTCAATTTCAAGCAGCTGGAGATATGGATTCAATTCATAGTATTCAAGACTTCCGGCAATAAGAGAATCTTTATTCGTTCCATAAGCTTTTTTGTTTTCAGCAAGATAATTGAAACCCGGTTTGATAAGATTCCAGAAAACATAATGAGCATCACCGGAGTGCCGCCACCAATCGGTGGTGTTATTTTGATTTTTTGTATCAACAAAATCCAGATTATAAAAAATATTATAATTAGTCTGGTCAGAAAACCTTATTGCATTGTTGTATCTGTTTGATTGAAATAAGTCTCCTCTTTTAAGAAAACCTGCTAATGAAGAAATACTTAACTGTTCAATGGGAATAAGATTTAACCGGGCTTCTCTGAATTGTTCATCTTCCTGTGTTGATGAACCTGAGGTGTTATAGGTTCTGTCAAATTCAACTTCATTGAATCTGTCAGTCGAAGTAAATTTTTTATTTATGAATCTTTCTCTATATGAAAAACCAGCTTTGCCAAGATTTAATGAACCGAGACTTATGTTCGACGGAATAACTTTGAGTGAAACATTTGCGGCGTAACCATAATTATCTCCATCATCAAGAGTTGAAAACCTGTTTTTGTCCCAAAGACTTCCTGCATATTCCAAATCAAGTTGAACATTTTCAAAAGGATTTATTGTAGTAGTTAAATTTCCTAATTGTTTAATCTGCGGAAGAGGAAGAAAAATTACAGGTAAGTAACCTCCCTGTTTAATTCCAACAAAACGAAACTTACCAAGAGCTTCACGAACGTAATCACCATTTCCTTCGCCAACATAACTGAATGAAACAATAAATAATGAAAGTGAATCGCCCGGATTATAGAGGTAAAAAACAAAAGTTTCATTATTAATTAAAGTATCAATTGCCTGGTAAATACCTTTTCTATTACCGAGAGAGTCAAGCGGTGCAAGTATTACTCCTGATTTAATTGCTTTCAGTGGATCATCACCAGCTTCCGTTAGTATTCGTTTATCTTCTTCTGACAGGGCAAAATCAATCGGTGCATCCTGGTCATCACCTTCCTGCAAATACTGGAATGCAACTTTCATTTTGTCATTAATAAATAATGATTGTCCGCCGGTACCGAAAAAATTTCTGGAATATTTCCGATCAGTATATTCAAAATCAACTGCAATCCTGCTTGCGTTTGTAATTAATCTTTTCGGAGTGAAAGTTATTGTAGCGTTTGAGTATTCAATTATGTAATCATTATTTTCACCGCGGATCATTTCAATTCCATCAAGAAAAACCTTTTCAGTCCCTGCAAGTATAACGATATCCTTCTCTCCGTTTAAACCAGTTAAATTATATGGACCCTGAACTTCATCTGTTCCGTTGAAATTAATTGAATTAAATTTTCCCCGCTGTCCTGCAACTGCAACATAACCCTGATGAGGATTGAAGTTCACCGTTCCCATCAATCCCTGAAGCTTGCGGTTTATAACACCGAACTCACCATTCCTGTTTGTCAAATTATAATCACCAAAAGTTCCTGTCGCATTTTTATGTTTTATCTGGATGAAAACATTATCAACTTCTTCAAGTCGTTCGGTATTCCCTTCCGGTTGAATCGGAGTGTTCTGGTCAGTTAATGCAGCAACTATTTCAATATCTTCAGTAATATTTCCTGAAAGTTGTAATCTTAATCCGCTGTTGAGAGAAAAATCTTTTGTTGTTCCGACAGTAAAACCTCTTATCAACGTTCCGCTTTTTTGTAAGCCCGGACCAAAAATATCTTCAGGAGTAAATCCTCCGGTTTCAGTCTGAACAACCTGTAAAGTATCGCCGCGTTTTTCGTCATACTTGAGTACTAACGATCTTTTCTTGTATTCTTTTTTCAAACCGATTCTTATTGTTTCGTAAGTAACTATCAAAGTATCGAAAATAGAATATGGCAGTGTGTCGGATAAAGTAAACGTAGCCGTTGAATATGAAAAATTATAATCGGTGAATCTTTCAAGAATGTGATTGCGTAATTCTATCTTTTCAGAGAATGGAATAATCGAAACGCTTGAAATATTATAAAGGTTATCAAAATTAATCGGAATTGTATCAGTAACCGTATGAGTAGCATACTGATTCTGAGCTAATACTTCAGCTAAAGAAGGAATTAAAAGAAATAATATTACGATGTGAAGAATGCTTAATTTCAATAACGAAACAAGGATTTTGTTTTTGAAATGTAAATTTGAGCAGTGCCTTTATCAAGTCCATAAAGGGTGTATGGATGGAATAGTCTGAACTGATATTTGTGTATCTGTCCACTTAAAAAAACTCTCTAATCTTTCTTAAAAAAACAGAGACTTAATGCCAATAAATCGTTTAATTACAGAATTCTGTCAGAAAGTTGATGATAAGTCATCACAATTAGCAAGCCCTTCTCTTGGTAAGAGAAGGGTTGGGTTGAGTTCCAAATAATTTAGCAGTGCTTTTATCAAGTCCATATTGAAAGAATGGACTTAAAATAACCAGTATAGAGCAATTAAACCGATTGATTTTTCAAACTGCAAATATTAAGTTTGAATCAAGTAATTACTTATTCGGGGAATAAATGTCAGCGCCGAAGCTGCTGGACAAAGTTCGGACTGAACTTCGTTCAAAGCATTACAGTATAAAAACGGAAAAAGCTTATACAAACTGGATCAAGCGGTTTGTGTTTTTCCATAATAAACGTCATCCAAATGAAATGGGTGCTGAGGAGATAAAATCGTTTATTAATAACCTGGCCACAGATCATCACGTCTCGAGTTCGACTCAGAACCAAGCCCTGCAGGGAACACTTTTTCTTTATAAAAATATTTTAAATAAAAATGTAGGCAGGATTGAAGAAATTAAATTTGCACATCGAAAGAAACACTTACCTGTTGTGCTTTCAAAAGAGGAGGTTAAAAAAATATTCGAAAATTTGGAAGGTATCGCACTGATGATTTCCAAACTGCTCTATGGTGCAGGTTTAAGATTAGGTGAATGTTTAAGTTTAAGAGTAAAAGACGTCGATCTTGATTTGATGACAATTTCTGTTAGGGATGGTAAAGGTGAGAAAGACAGAATTACTGTACTGCCAGACAAACTTGTTACCGACTTTAGAACTCATTTAAACAAAGTCAAAAATCTATTCAAGAAAGATTTGGCTGGGCAAAAAATAGAAGCTCCATTACCGTATGCACTTGCAAAAAAATATCCGAATGCTGGTAAAGAGCTTGCCTGGCAATATATATTCCCGGCAAAAAGTCCTGTTTATAATTCGGAGTTAAAAAAATATTTCAGAGTACATTTGCATCCAAGTACATTTCAAAAAGATTTTAAAGCAGCAGTTCGGAAATCGGGAGTTGCAAAGCAAGCATCACCACATACTTTAAGGCACAGCTTTGCTACACATCTTCTGCAAAACGGATATGATATAAGAACTGTACAGGAATTGCTGGGGCATAATTCAGTGAAGACAACGATGATATATACTCACGTGTTGAATAGAGGCATTGGAGTTAGAAGCCCATTGGATTAAAAGTTGATAGATGAGAAAAACTTTCGGGAATATATTCCTGAAAGAACTCGGTAATTGCATTTTTAAGTATAAGCATTAAAATAAGTTAGAAGAAAAAAATAATAAATAATGTGGTCGGTAGATTAGAAAATAATTCTTAAATAACAACCGGATTGAGGACCACCAATTCGGTATAAGTAATAGTTATATTGCAAACAAAATAGGAGTTAAATAATGAGCGCAACTATTAAATATCAACCCGTTCGATTTGGAGGATATAAAGATATTCAATGGTTAGATCCATTATCTGATTTGCCAAATCCATCAGTTCCTTTACTAGCCACCCCTGTTGCTACTTGGCTTTCCACTGGATTTAGTGCTTTGACCTTAGGTGTTTCGCTGTATAATGCTTTTCAACTACACAAGCAACAAGAGATTTTAGAAACCATCGACTTGAAGTTAGATGAAATGAACTATAAACTTAATACTATTGAACGAAAACTTGATGCAATCAATTATAGTATTAACCTCCTTCATTATAAAACTGATTTAATAATAATGATTACTAAATCTATTAAGACTGATACTCAACAAATAAAAGATATTCAGAAGATTAATTTTCAATTCTTAGATGCGATTAATCATTTTGAGAAGAGACTCTCAAATAGACAGATTTCCTTTGACTTAATTAAGAAAGTTGAAGGCGATATCGAAAATACATTCTTGTCATTGTGGAATACCTATAAGCCAGCAAGAAATAAAAAAACTAATGACATCCCGTTACCAAATTGGGTGATAGATAAGAATACTGAGATATTTAGTTTCTTTCAATTATTTAATTTATTTCTAATTGAATCACATAATTTTTTATCTAAGTATAATCCGTTAAAAATTAAAAACTATATCAGTATTACAGATGACAAGATAATTGAAAGGGTTAATCCAAAAGAAAGTAAAAAAGAACAACTTACACTCCCGCAACTATTTGAATATTATAATAAGACTAATTGTGATTTACAACCAAGGCTTGATTGGCTGATGCGTTTATTATGGGAAGTAAAACAAATATCATATACAATAGAAACTTCCCAACTAATTTCTAGAAGTGATCAAACATTATACTTGCCTGTGTTTGATGAAGTCATTGAGAAAATTAGATAATGCCATATAACCCGTTCTTCAAGCCGACCACATCTTCGATACGGTCGTTTGAAGTAAAATAAAAGTTAGTTTGACAAAACTTAGTTGCTCTTTAAGGTAAGTTGTAATTAAAAAGTTCTTATAAAATTATTGGCGTTGGTTTTATAAAGCTGCATTGCTGTTATAGGCGGCGGCTTAAAAACAACGCCGTTATATGGCAAATATTTTATGAAACTAAAAAGAAATTATTTCTATTCTATTATAATAATTTTTGTGTTTCCGATAATTATTTATTCTTGCCTTGATCAAGATTCTCAGAGAATTAATCCAAATGAACAGCCACATTCAGATTCCAAACAACGCTCTTTACCTTCTGAGATAAGATACGAAGCATCAAAAGATACTTTCATCTTTAATATTCATCCCTATTTATCAGATTATATTTTTATTCAATCAATTGACACGTTAAAAGTAATAAGGGAGATAGAAATATTTAGTTCAGTCGACTCTCAACTTATTCAAAACATATCTTTAGAAATATTATCTCAACGCCCACAAGGATATGATTTCTTCTTTACAAAGGACTTCAACTTTGATGGGTATAAAGATTTAGTGTTAATCGAAGAGTACAGCGGGACAGGAAATATAAGTTATTGTGTTTGGATATATAATAAATCAAAAAACATTTTTGAAACAGATGACTTTTTTAGAAGCATTGATAGTCCAATCTTGGATGCAAAGAAAAAACAAATGACTACTTACGTTGAATATGGAGGTTTTGATGAATATTTTAATACAACTTATAAATTAAATAATGGCAAATTTATATTGCTCTATGAATTGAAGTATTGGCGTGATTACAAAGGGGATTCTTATTTACAAATGAGAGATAGTAGTATAAGATATGGAGATACATTAAAATTAATTAGTAGAAAGATTTATGGTCCGTAATGCCATATAACCCGCGCCTCAACACCGACCGCCAAGTAAGGTTGGGGTTTTTAGGTTTTTATTTCTTTAGTTTTTATTTGGCATTTTGTTCTAAGTATTCGTTCTAATTAATTAACTTACAAACTGTGCTTGATGAAAATGAAAACTAAGCACAGTTTGTTTAATCATTGGCATTTGTGTTTTGCTCGGCTTCCCTGTTATGGGCGGCGGGTTAGGCACAAGGCCGTTATATGACAAGGGGATTTATGAAAACAATAAAATACTTCGATTTCATTTTGATATTCTTGGTTCTTATTAATCTTGTCTCTTGTTATAAGAATTCATCAAATCAAAATGAAAAAGATAGAACTGATTTGGGTTCATCTACAAAGAAATTATCTAAAATTGTGCAAGACGTAAGAGGAGAACACATATTTAGTTTTAATATTAATCCTGATTTGCCTGATTTTAAATTCGTTCTAAGGGGAGATTCTGAATACAATGTTATTGATCAGATTGTTATTTATCAGTCTAGAGATTTGCTTCCTGTTCAAACTATTACTGCTTATCAAGATGGATCACCATTGAAAGATGAAGAATATTTTTTTGCTCTAGATTTCAACTTTGATGGCTATAAGGATATTGCTTTACTTAATTGGTGGGGAGCTTCAGCAAATAGAGGCTATACTGTCTGGTTATACAATAAATCAAAAAATACTTTTGAAAAGGATGATTTCTTTGATGATATTTCATCACCCAGTACGGATAGTACTAGAAAACAACTAACTACCTATTTTAAATACGGTGTTGATGAATACTTAATTAATACTTATCAGTTTATTGAAAACAAATATGAACTAGTTATTGAAGAAAAATATTGGCGTAAACAATATGAAAATGGGTATGATGCAATGAAAGACAGCAGTATAGTATATAATGATACATTAAAATTAGTAACTAGAAAAATTTTAGAATCAAAAAAATATTAATGCCATATAACCAGCCAATCAAGCCGAACGCTTCAGTCGGTCTGATTATTTGCAGTTCGTGTTTGTTAAGTTTTTTAATCATTGTTCTTAGTAATTAACCTGCCTGCCGGCAGGCAGGCATTATCAGTTAATCAAAACATAGTCGCCGTAAACCATTCAGCTTCGGCTTATCGGCAACGTCGTTATACAAAAAACATTATGGAAGAAGTAAAACCTAAATCAATTAAAACAGTTGGGATAATAATTATAGGATTATCAATATTGGCAATATTCAGTAATGGACTTGGTAGCCTTGCGCTAAGTTCAGGTGGGTTCTTTGAACAGAATTCACCCTTAACTGATCCACGGACAGGGCTAGATTATTCAGGATATTATTTGTTCTTCAATTATATGTTAAAATTTGGTTTGGCGATGGTACTATTTGGTTTGCTGTTTCTGGTTGGAGGAATTTTCCTAACAAAATACAAAAATTGGGCAAGAGTTTCATTAATTGCCTTATCGTCAATTTTTATTCTAGGACAGATATTAATTTTAATTATAGTTATCAAACTGGTTTTTAATAAGAGCATATACTTTTTATCCAGTATAGGAATTATAGTTGCGATAGTATTTTTTATCGCAATATCTATTTCATTAGTTATATTCTTAAATAAAAAACAAATCAAAGGGCATTTTGTATAACCTCTTTAATAAGTAAAAAGTCAATAGGCACAGAAAATAAATAGTTATCCGGCTCGAGACAGTTAAATAAAAAATTAAGTTCTTTGAAAAACTGATCTACAATGTTTCTTACTTTCCCGTAAAACGGGATCCCGCAAAAGCGGGAAAACAACTATTCTGCCTTAATATCAAAAAGGCTATGGCAGCCAAACCTTCCCGAAACAAGTTCGGGACAGGCATTTTGTGAATTACTCATTCTTTAATGGAAGAGCGTATAACGACTTGTCCCGCTATACGGGAGGATATCCTATTATTAAAGAGGATGATTTATTTCGTTAGTTGGGTTAAGTTAGATATTGAAATTAATTAAAGTGTTTAATAAAAAAATAAACGCTACAGGAAATCTTTAAATAAAAATAATTACGGTGTTGTGGTTTAACATAACGCGTCGTTAGGTTTACTATGAAGTATATAAAAATATTATTTATAGCAGTTACCTTTTTTACGATTCATAGTTGTAAAGAAAGAATTACTGAGCCAGATATTTCACAACTTAATTATGAAATTGTTTTCAATTCCAATCGCGATGGGAATTTTGAAATATATGTTATGAATGCAGATGGAAGTAATCAAACAAGATTAACAAACAATAATGTGAAGGACTGGTTTCCCAAATGGTCGCCCGATGGGGAAAGAATTGCTTATCTCTCCGAAGTAAATGGGAAGAATCAATTATTTGTTATGAATAAAGATGGCTCTAATCAAAAACAGATATCTTTTGATTTAAATATTTATAATGGGTATGAATGGATTGAATGGTCACCGGACGGGGCAAAAATATTGATTCAAGTATTTTCAGAACAAAATATCAGACAAATCTATATTATAAATGCAGATGGTTCTAACCAAGCATTATTAATTGAAGGAAATTATCCAAATTGGGTAGAACAAAATAAGATAATATTTGGTGGGGATGGAATTTGCTCTATAAATTCTGATGGAAGTAATTTAATTCAAATAACAGATGGAACTATATTTGACTTCTGTCCAGTTGTCTCACCTCATTATGATAAAATAATCTTCAGATCATTTCGAGATAATGATAGTGGTAAAGCTTCGCTCCATATAATGAATTTAGATGGGAGCGATATAAAAGAACTGAGCAAAAAAGATCCAATCATAAAATCTTCATTTTCGCCGATCAATACCGATATTTTGTTTGTTGCACCTGAAACTGTCCTCGGATTTTATGATAAAATATTCAGAGTAAATATAAATACGAATAATGAAGAATTGATTATTGATTTAGGCTCTGCTCAATCGACACCAGTTTATTCTTCGGATGGAAATAAAATAGTATTCTCCACCTTTACAAATGATGGAAGAGCTGATATTTATATAAAAAATTTATCTAATGGAAGTATTACCAAATTAACTAATTATCAAGGTGTCTTTCCAATCAATGATTATCCTGATTGGAATCCAAAGAAGTAATAAATGCTAAAAAGTAAACCTAACATCTTTAATAAGTAAAAAGTCAATAGGCACAGAAAATAAATATTTATCCGGCTCGAGACAGTTAAATAAAAAATTAAGTTCTTTGAAAAACTGATTTACAATGATTCTTACTTTCTCGTAAAACGGGATCCCGCAAAAGCGGGAAAACAACTATTCTGCCTTAATATCAAAAAGGCTATGGCAGCCAAACCTTCCCGAAACAAGTTCGGGACAGGCATTTTGGGAATTACTCATTCTGTAGTGGAAGAGCGTATAACGACTTGTCCCGCTATACGGGAGGATATCCTATTATTAAAGAGGATAATTTATTTCGTTGATTGGATTAAGTTAGATATTGAAAATAATTAAAGTGTTTAATAAAAAAATAAACACACAGGAAATCTTAAATTAAAAATAATTACGGTGTTGTGTTTTAACATAACACGTCGTTATAAAGCATAAATAAAATGAAAAGTTCAATCAAATTTACAATAGTAATCTTCTTTACTTTTATTATTCTTTCTTGCAATGAAGATAATAGAATTGGACCTTGTGTTCATACTTACAAAGAACCAATATTAAATATTACTTCTCTTCGTGATACAGCTAATTATAATCATCCTAGATTTATAATTCTCCGTGAATTAAAGATTAATGGTTCAAAAGAATATGGAGCATATCCATTGATGGAATCCTACGGAATTGTAGGCAACGATAGTATCTATTATTGCAATATTCCATTTGGTTTTGGAGTAGAAGAAGGTAAGTATGAATTTATAATCGAAGCTGAAGGATTCCAACCAAAACAAATAACAATTGAAAATGTTAGTTATTCTGTATTTGATGGCGGTTGTCCTTCATATAATGATGGAGGCAAAAGAGTTGAGTTAATTATTAATTAACAAATCTATTTAATAAAATTGCTTCATAACCTCTTTAATAAGTAAAAAGTCAATAGGCACAGAAAATAAATAGTTATCCGGCTCGAGACAGTTAAATAAAAAATTAAGTTCTTTGAAAAACTGATCTACAATGTTTCTTACTTTCCCGTAAAACGGGATCCCGCAAAAGCGGGAAAACAACTATTCTGCCTTAATATCAAAAAGGCTATGGCAGCCTCTTTAATAAGTAAAAAGTCAATAGATTATAAAAAGATAGTCTAACAGGTATCTCAAATAAGTTCTATGTTTCACTCATACCTCAATGCGTCAATCGGATCAAGGTTTGCAGCTTTGTAAGTTGAATATGTTCAAAGCATAAGTCCCATGTTTACACACATTGAGATACCGATAATTATGCACTCATAAGGGATTGCCATTTGAGCAATTAAGAAGCTTCCAGCAAAATAGCCGACAAGGATACTAAGAGTAATACCAAAGATTATTCTCATTAAACAAGAGAAATCGAAAATCCTTTAAGAGATTACCTCAGCCAAATAATATAAATCAATCCGCCTGAGAGAGACCAAATAAATCTCAGAGAACTAATTTTAGAATAGTCTTGAATTTAATAACGCAAAGCGTTATTATAAGAACGTATGATAAATAGTTTTTCTGATAAATCAACTGAAGATTTATTCAATAGAAAATTTGTTAGGCATTTGCCTCCGAAAATTCAAAGGTTGGCTTATAGAAAGCTTCTACTTATTGATGGTGCAGAAAAACTCAATGATTTAAAAATTCCACCTGGTAACAGACTTGAAAAATTATCTGGTGATTTAGTCGGTAAATATAGTATTCGAATAAATGACCAATTGAGAATAGTTTTCAGTTGGAAAGAAAATAACGCCTACGAAGTTGAAATTATAGATTATCATAAAGGATAAAATATTATGAGTAAAAAAATAGAACCAATACATCCCGGTGAAATATTACTTGAAGAATTTCTGATTCCAATGGAAATTAGTCAATATCGACTAGCACAGGATATAAGTGTTCCTGCCAGAAGAATAAACGAAATTGTTCTTGGCAAAAGGGCGATAACTGCTGATACAGCGTTAAGATTATCGGAATATTTCGGATTATCAGAACGATTTTGGCTGAACTTACAGATAAGATATAATTTGGAAGTAGAAAAAGATAGATTGAAAGACCGACTCAAAAGAGAAATAAAAAAATTTGAAAAAGTGAGTTAGTACAGTTTAACCGCTGAAAAAAAGTAAGAAATCCACTACAGACGAGCAAGCAATCGGTTATAAAAATATAATGGGCTAGAAATTCTAATAGTTCTATGTTTCACTCATACCTCAATGCTTCAATCGGATCAAGGTTTGCAGCTTTGTAAGCAGGATAAGTTCCGAATATTAGTCCAACAATAACACACATTGTAATACCGATAATCACCCAATCATAGGGAATTGCCATTTGTGCGTTCAGGAAACTTCCGAAGAAATTTCCTATACCGATACCAAGGGCAATTCCGACTAATCCACCAACGATACAAAGTATTACAGCTTCAATCAGAAATTGAATTAATATACTCGACTTTTTTGCGCCGATGGCTTTTCGAATCCCAATCTCGCGGGTTCTTTCAGTAACAGACACAAGCATAATATTCATAATACCAACACCTGCAGCAATCAATGCAACAAGTGAAACAGCAAGTGCACCAATTTTAATCGGACCACTAATAGTGTTAAACTGTGTAATCATTGATTCGTTGCTGAAAATATAAAAATCATCCGGCTGACCAGCTTGCACTTTTCTTATTTTTCTGAAATGCCCAATTGCTGCTTCGATAACATCGTTATAAGATTCTTTATTTGGTGAAGTAACTGTTATGTTTACACTACGACCGTACTTTCCATAAATAGATTGCCAGGTAGTTATCGGCATAACGATATAATTATCTCTGCTTTCACCAAACATTGCAGGCTGCTTCTGAAGTACACCAATAACTTTCAATGGCTGGTTATCAACTCTAACAGTTTGTCCAACCGGATTTAGGTTGGGAAATAATTTATCTACGATCTCAGGTCCAAGCAGGCAAACATTAGCAGAGTATTCAACATCGTTCTCTCTTAAATCTCTTCCATAATCAACATTCCAATCATTCGTTCGCAAAGCATCAACTGTTGCACCGGCTACACTAATGTTCGGATTTGTTTCGATGTTGCCAAACTTTACAACTTTCCCGAACTGCCATTGTTCTGCGCCAACATATTGTGCTGATGTCAGCACTTCTTTTAAACGCATTGCCTCTTCAATCGTAATATCTTTCCTATTTCTGTCACTTCTGTTGTGACCGGGTCCCTGCATCGGTTCATGTTTTTGTATCTGGAAAGTATTTTTGTTCAGCATTGCCAGACCATCTTCAATGCTGCTTTGAAGCATTGTGATAATCGTCATAATAACGATAATAGAAAAAATTCCAACAACAACACCAAGAATTGTAAGTGTAGTTCTAAGTTTGTTATTAATGATTGATTGAACAGCAATATTAAATAATTGACTGATATTCATTTATTCATACCTCAATGATTCTACCGGATCTAATTTCGATGCTTGATATGCAGGTGCAAAGCCGGATAATATTCCGGTCAATGCTGAAACACCAATTGCAATTATTACTGCATCTATCTGGATTGATGTGGGAAAATATTGATTAAGAGCCATGCTTCCCAAAATTGCTGCTATTAGTCCTGCAATTCCACCCAGTAAACAGATAGCAGATGACTCCAATAAAAATTGAGTTAGGATTGTTCTTCTCTTTGCACCGATGGCTTTGCGGATACCGATTTCTTTTGTTCTTTCACGGACAGAAACGAACATAATATTCATTATTCCAATTGCACCTACGAATAATGATAATCCCGTTATTATCAAACCAGCAATCTGAATTACACCAACAACTGAATTGTATTCAGCCATCAAACCTTCTTGCTGGTTGATTGAGAAGTCATTTTCCTCATTGTACTTTAATCCTCTTACTTTACGCATAACACCTTCAGCTTCAGATTTCGTTTCTTCAAGCAATGCAGGATTTTGTGCACGTACGTTAAACGTAACAGTTCCTCTGTGCTCTGCAATAAAATTTTTAAATATTGTTCCGATAGGAATAAATACCTGATTATCAGGATTGAACGGACCAAGAATAAAACTTCCCTGTTCAGTAAGGATACCAACAACTTTGAAGTTTGCATTTCCGATTTTAATTGTTTTATCCAAACCATCGCCTCGCGGAAAAAGTTTTTTGGCGATTTCACTTCCGATTACTGCAACCTGTCGTGAAGCATTACTTTCGACATCATTATAAAATCTGCCCTGATCAAAAGTGAAGTTTGTAGTCTTCACATAGTCAGCATTTGATCCTGTAAGAAAAACGCCATCAACTCTCTTCTCACCGTATTTAATCGTTTGCTGAGAATTTATTACGGGTGCAACGGCAAGAGGAAGTTTTGCTAATGATTTAAATTGTTCATAATCTGCCATCGTAATACTTTTTCGATTACGCAGCTTCCACCATTCTTCATTTGAGAACCATGCCCATTTATCAATGTATAAAACATCTGAACCAAGTGCACTGATACCATTCTGGAATGAATTATCAATTCCTTTTATAGCGGTTGACATCAGGACAACGACAGTAATTCCAATAAAAATACCAAGCATGGTAAGTGAAGTTCTCACCTTGTTCGCTTGCAGAGCCCTTAAAGCAATTTTCATTCCCTCTTTAAATTCAAATAGTATGTATCTCATATAATTAAAACCACTAAAATTATATTTCTACATGTGAATTAATTTTTTGTGGGACGTATCTGTTTTGTACTTTCTCATCCTTCTCCACCAAACCATCTTTTAGCCTTAATATCCGCGCAGCATGTTCTGCAATATATTCTTCGTGCGTTACAAGAATTATAGTATTGCCTTTCTGCTGTATCTCGTTAAACAAATTCATTATTTCTTCACCGGTTTTTGAATCAAGATTACCGGTTGGTTCGTCCGCAAGTATAATTGAAGGATTAGTTACCAGAGCTCTTGCGATAGCAACTCTTTGTCTCTGTCCGCCTGAAAGTTCGTTTGGTTTGTGATGAACTCTGTCTTCCAGTCCAACATCAACTAAAGCTTTATAAGCCTTCTCTCTTCTTTCATTATAAGAAACTCCGGCATAAATTAATGGAAGCTCAACGTTGTGCAAGGCATCTGATCTTGGAAGAAGATTGAATGTTTGAAAGACAAATCCTATTTCCTTATTTCTGATTCTTGCAAGCTCATTATCATTCATTTCACTTACATTTACACCGTTAAACTCATACTTACCTGAAGTTGGTGTATCAAGACATCCAAGCATATTCATCAAAGTTGATTTGCCGGAACCTGATGGACCCATAATAGCTACATATTCATTCTTATCAATCCTGAGTGTAACATCACGAAGCGCTCGAACTTCCTCCAACCCAACCTGATATATTTTCGCTATATGTTCTATGTTAATGATATTCATATTATTTCCCGGAGTAGTTAATCTTCTTCTTCGGCAACCATTTCCTGATTACTTTGACCGCCTTTTTTATCTTCGACTCTAACAATGGAACCATTTTCTAATTCCCGTGAAATAGCACGATAGCTGCCGGAGATTACAACTTCACCATCTTTTAAGCCGCTTTTTATTTCGATGAAATTATCATCACTGATACCTGTTTCAACAGCAACCATTTTTGCTTTTCCATTGTCAGCAAGAAAAACAACTTCTTTTGGTTTCTTCATCATTGATTTTTGAGTTTCGCCATCTTTAGTCTTCTCAACCTTTGTTGAATCATTATCCTCCGGCACATTTGTTCTCGCAGTAACGCTTTGAATCGGCACACTTATTACGTCTTTAACTGTTTCAGTTTCAATATCTGCATTGCATGACATTCCCGGACGAAGATTAGGATCGAGATCCATCAGGTTTATCTTAACAGAAAAATTCACAACCTGTTCCTGAGTTCCGAATCCAGTGGCTTTTGCACTGTTACCTATTTCAACAACTACTCCATGAAATATTCTATCACCAAAAGCATCCACTTTCACATTTGCGGTATCTCCAACGGAAACGAGAACGACATCATTCTCATCAACATCAACAACAGCCTGCATTTTATTCAGATCAGCAACTGTCATAATATCAGTTCCCTGACTAAAACCACTACCGAGAACTCTTTCAGCAAGTTCAACATTTAGCTGAGTAACAATACCATCTATGGGAGAATAAATTGTAGTTTTATAAAGTATATCAAGAACTTCTCTCAATTGTGCTTTACTTTGAAGAACATTTGCAGATGCTGCATCATACGATGCTTTAGAAGTAAGATAATTTGTTTCCGCTGTTTCATATTCTGATTGGCTCGCAAGTCCTTTGCTGTGAAGTTCTTTAACACGATCATATTCAAGCTTTACTCTTTTCAATTCAGCATCACTCATCTGTAAAGATGCTTCGGAGGATTTCAGGTTCGCTTCAAGCCGGTCTTTCTGCGCCATATACTGATCACCTTTTATCTTGATTAAAAGCTGACCTTTCCTTACAACATCACCTTCTTTAACAGGCAAGCTGATAATTTCACCAGTTACTTCAGGTGTAATCACGACTTTAAATTCCGGATCAATCGTTCCGGTAGCTGTTACTGTTTGAGTAATACTTCTCTTTGAAACTTTTTCTGTTTGCACCAGGATAATATTTTCCTTGCTGCCACCCGTTAAAGCAACAATCACGAGGATGAGAACAAGAAGACCAAGTCCCCCAAAAATGAAAAGTTTCTTCTTTGATTTTTTTCTTGTGCCGTTTGCCATTCTTTTTATCTCCTAAGAAAGTCTATTGTTGTTCATAAATTTTATAATCCAGTATTCCGAGGTAATATCTCATTTGCTGACTCAGCACTATATAAGCAAACTGTGCGTTCAAAAGACTTGTGAGTGCATCAGTATAGCGTGAATTAACGATTAAAACATCTAGCAGTTTGCCAGATCCCAATGCATATTTTTCTTCCTCTATCTTCAAGTTTTCTCTTGCGGCTGCAATGTTTTTTTCACTTACACCCAATCCTTTTTGAGCAGCCTGTAAATTCAGGAAGGTTGTTTTTATCTGTCGTTTTATATCTCTTTCAAGATCACTCTTTTCAACTTCACTTATTTTTGATTGTACTTCTGCAAGCTGCACTCTGTTAGTAACGGACCAGCCTGAGAATAACGGAATGTTCAGGCTTAATCCAAATCCGAGAGTTTTTGATTGATCAATCGTTGACAGATTATCAGTATAAAGCGAATAGTTTCCATTTGCTGTTAAACTTGGCCAGTGACCGGATTCTGCAATTGTTACTCCTTCCTTTGAGCTTTCAAAATTCAGGACTGCACTCTGGTAATCAAAACGTTTATTCAAAGCCTGAGTAACAAGTTCTGTAATATTTTCATAATCATTCAACAGATCAGAATTCAGAATTTCTGTTTCGGCAGAAGTTAGTGTATCTGAAAAAACAAATTCCTGTAAGATATCTTCACCAAGATAGAATAATAAATCCTTCTTAGAAATTTCAAGCTGGTTTTCAGTTTTTATCAATTCAAGTTCTGCATTACCTTTTGCAACTTCCTGTTGATAAACATCCGCAAGTGTAGCAGCTCCGAGTCTGTTTCTCTCTTTTATAGTTTCAAGATTTTTTTCGTTCCATTTCAAATCAGCTTTCTTAACACGAAGTAACTGTTCAGCATAAACCACGTCATAGTAAAGTGACATTGTCTGAAAAACTATATCCTGCTTTACTCTTTCAAGTGAGTATTGAGCAGATTGCAATTCATTTTCAGTCTTTGAAAGCTGTGCAAAATTTGCTAAGCCATCGAATAGAGTCCAATCCGTATAAACTGAACCTCTGTAATTTCTGGAAGTTGAAGTAGCGCTTACTCTTGGTACAGGAATTCCATTAATCACAACCGTACCAACACCTTTAACATCTGATCGAGACCAATCCCAGCCGGCATTTAATCCAAGTGAAGGTAAAAAATTTCCATACGCTGCCTGAACGCTGGATTCATATCCTTCAATCTGACTTGTGCTGATTAATAATTGTGAATTTTTATGAAGTGCTATGCCAATTGCTTTTTCAAGTGTCAGTTTTTCCTGACTTAATGAAAAACCAGTTATAAAAAATGAAAGATAGATTATTAGAATATATCGCATCCTTATCTCCGATTTATATTTTTCCCTGATTGATATTTTAGACAGTTAGATAACATGCAATGTTACATTTTTTTACTCTATGAATAAAACCCACTGTAAAAATATTAAAGTTAGACGTGTACTTATGTGATTAACGTTATAAATGGTAGTATTATTATTTATTCGGTCAATATAGAAGAATAATTAAAATCGAACAGATCGAGAATCGGTACTATCCTCACGCTTGAATAGCTGAGAGGATTTACAGTATATTAGTCACAACAAATTTAAGGTAATAAAAGTGCAAACTATTTTAAACTTTTTCTCCAAGACTGTTGCAGTTTTTCTTGTGCTCGCAATTACGATGCTTTCTTCGGAAACATGGGCACAAAGTAATTTAAGAATCTTTGATGTTCCCGGAGGTGGTAACAACGGAACAAATCAGACTGACGAAGGTAATGACAATTCCACCATTTATATAGTTGGAGGACTTGTAATTGCCGGAATACTCGCGTATGCACTATTCTTTAAAGAAAAGAAAGCAGACACTGATACAACTGCGAGTTTGTCTTCACCTTCTGATTATTCAAATATCTCCCGGTTTGATTCATTTGAAGAAGAATTTCAGACAGCGAAGGAAGAGATTCCGGTTGATATATTTCTGGGTGTTAATAATGATAAAGCAATTTTAAATAATAAAATCTATCAACTGGGATTAAGAGTAAAATTCTGATTGATCAGTGTTAAAGAAAATCTTCTTTAATCTTTAAAAGATATTCATAGGCTTCTTCATAATTGTTAGCTATGATTCCATCGAGAATTGCTTCTTCGATTGCTGTTTTTATTTCACCAACTTTCTTTGATGGTTTTATTTTACAAACCTGCATGATTACTTCACCACTAACCGGAGATTGAAAAGCCCGCAATTTATCCTTTTCCTGAACTTCAAGCACTTTCTTCATTACTATCTCATAATTCTGCAGATACCTTTCGACCCTTTCAGGATTTTTACTCGTGATATCCGCTCTGCACAACGTAATTAAATCTTCCAGGTTTTCATCCGCAGCAACAACCAATCTTCGAATCGCTGAGTCGGTAACATCATCTTTCACAAGTGCTATTGGACGCAAATGTAATCTAATTAATTTTTCTATATACTCGAGCTTATTAAACGGCAGTTTCATTCTTTTAAAAATTGATTTCATCATTCGTGCGCCGATTTCTTCGTGACCGTGAAATGTCCAGCCAATTCCTTCAACAAACTTTTTTGTTTTTGGTTTTGCAATGTCATGAACCAATGCAGAAAATCGCAGCCAGACATCATCGGTTCTGAGAGAAATATTGTCCACAACTTCAAGGGTATGATAGAATACATCTTTATGATGATAATCTTTTCTTTGCTCAACACCAATCATCACTGAAATTTCAGGAAATATAACTTCCATAACTTTCGATTGCTGTAATAAATTTAATCCGATTGAAGGTTTTGGAGATTTTAAAATTTTCAGGAACTCATCAGTCTTTCTTTCCTGTGAAACTATTTCAAGACGTTCGCGAAATTCCTCAGCAGCCTGCATCACTGAATCATCCACTTTAAAATTCAATTGCGAAGCAAAACGGAATGCGCGTAAAATCCGGAGCGGATCGTCATCGAAAGTGATTTTAGGATCGATTGGCGTCCTGATAATTTTGTTTTCAATATCACTCAGTCCGTTGAACTGATCAATCACATCACCAAAATTCTCTTTCATTATAGATACAGCAAGCGTGTTAATTGTAAAATCACGCCGGGAAATATCATCCAGAAAAGTTCCATCGGTTACTTCAGGTTTTCTGCTCGATCGCTTATAAGATTCTTTTCTCGCAGCAACAAACTCAAAATTAATTCCATCATATACAAAGTGTGCAGTTCCGAAAGTTCTGTACACAACAATATCTTTGATACCAAGCTGGTTCGCGAAGGTTTGAGCATAGGTCATTACATCGCCAATAATAAGAAAATCAATATCCTTGCATTCTTTTTTTAAAATTAAGTCTCTGACAAAACCACCAACAATGAAAGTCTTTACATTCATTTTCCCGGTTAGTTCAGCTGCTTGTTTAAGGAAATTATATTTTTTTATTTCTTCGCTGACGTTCATAGGATTAATTTAATTCAATTCAATTCAAATTTAGTCTGATCAAGAATTAATTTTGCATTTCTGACAAACCATTCTGTTTTTTTATATTGCTCTCCAGTAAGTTTCAGAAGGTTTTCATTAGCTTTATACCTGAAAGCAAATCCAGCCATTTTTCTTGAGTTAGCATAATCAAAATTATTCAGCATATATTCTGAAAGTTTTAATATTGCATAGCTGCTAATCTCGTCCTTTACTTCAAAATCATTTTTAAAGAAGAATATAAAATTCCTGTAACTTTCTTTTAATGAATAACTCAGATCGATCATCAATGGTATAGAAGAATAGTTGTACGTTTTTCCATTGAGTTCTTTAAGGATTGAGTATTTATCATAATCACTTCCGGAAACGTATGCTTCAATTTTACTTTTATCAATCAAAGCTAAACGTGTATCTGCAAGCAACTTTAATCTCCTCTCTGGATATCCATCGGATACAGATTTGTAAATCTTAAAAGCATCGGCTTCTTTTGATTCCTTAACATATAAATCAGCCAGACGAATTTTCAAATTGTATTCACTGCTTGTGCCTTCGAAAGTATCAAGATATTTTTCGAAAAGATTTACTGCCTGAGATACAGAATCTCTTTCCTCATAGATTTCGGAAAGACCTGCGATAGCACTATAACTATCGGTTTTAGAAAGTATGTTTCTAAAAATGCTCTCCGCACAATCATAATTTTTAAGTAAAAAATATTCCCAGCCTTCCTGTAATGTTGAAGCGACGTATCTTGGACAAACTTTACTAATTAATGGTTTATGTCCAAAATAATAATTAGCTTTATTTGCATTAGCTTCAATCGCTGATGTGTCAAGATATGATTCAAAATTATTAATTGCAGTTTCTAGATTTTCTCCGAATGCCGGATAAAAATCATTTGTTGCATAGAAAGATTTTACTTTTTCAATACCATATTCATCGACTAAATATTTTATAAATGAACCTGAATAAATATATGACAGGCTTGAAACACTATTGAAAAAACTAAAGTCAGTAAACACATCACTAAGATTAATCCTGTAATGATTTTTATATGCAAGAGCAGCCATAAAATTGATGCTATTGTCATCATAAAATCCATCAGCAGCCTCAGCCATTCCTTCAATTAAAGCAGGATTAAAATCTGCTGCAAGTTTAAACAAACCTGTACCGAAAGCTGCAGTGAAACAATGTGCGATTTCGTGTTTGAGTGTGCTCTCCCAAGTATCTGTTGAGATATAAATACTGTTCAGCCATGGTTTTGCAACGTCAGCCGAACCAGCACCAAAAAGTTTTTTCTTTTGTTCACTATCATAAAATATGTAAGAAGAAATTTTTGTTTCCGGTTTTTCCAGAAAATATTCAGATAATCTGGAATAATAATACTCCTGGTTTAATACGATTAGTTTTAGTTCATCCTTTTCAATTCTTTTATCTGCCTGAATTATAAAATGTTCCGATTCAATTCTATTAGTAAGCGTATTTCGCAGGCTTGAATTAGTAGTTGTATATCCTAAAGCCGGAGAAACAAAAAAGTAAAATAAACCGGTGATGATAATTGTAATAATTAAGAATGAAAATTTTTTATTGAATGTATATTCTTTTTTTAACCAACGAATAAAATAATTTAGTATCGGAAGAAAAAAGATTAGACTAATTATTCGATACAAAATCAACTTAAAATCAACACTAATTCCCTCATCATAGATTGTCCCGGGGAAATAGGAAAACAACGGGTTGTAAAGATAAACTTGTGGATTGAAATATATTTCTAAAACTGCGATAAACAATATCAGCAAATAAAGAAACAGAAATACAATGATTCTAAACTTCGTAACAAAATGAAAACTAAATGCACCAATCGCACTGCCAATTATCACTGATGGACAAGTAATGACAAGATAAAACATCAGTCCATCCCAAAATGAACAAAATCCAAATATTATTGAATTAACAACTGAAATTAAGAAAGGAATAAAAAGCATCCATAACCAGGCACCAAAAAGTTTGCTTGTATAAAAATATTTTTTCTCTTTTGCTACAGATTTGAAAATTGAAATCGTGTAGATACCTGAAAGAAATGATAACAGTAATGAATTAATCGCTGAGAACTCATAACCAAAAACATTTGTAAGTGGTAATGTCAGAAGAAATACATTTATAATTCCAATAACGAAAAGATAAACGAAAAGGTAGTTGTTTTTTTTAAATAATCCTGAAACCATAAAAAATTAATATTCTTTGCTTTCAACTCTTTGAATATCGGCTCCGAGGAATTTTAACTTTTCTTCTATTCTCTGATAACCTCTGTCAAGATGATAAACTCTCAAAACATCAGTAGTGCCTTCAGCAATAAGTCCGGCAAGGACAAGAGTTGCACTTGCACGAAGATCAGTTGACATGACTTTTGCACCTTTTAATTTTTTAACCCCTGTAACTATCGCTGTATTATTGTCCAGAACAATTTGTGCACCAAGTCTGTTCAATTCAGGAACATGTTTGAACCTGTCAAAATAAATTGAATCGGTAACAGTTGAAACTCCGTTCACAATAGACATCAGACTTGTCCACTGTGCCTGCATATCTGTCGGAAACCCCGGATAAATAGATGTGGTTACTGAAACAGGTTTGAGCTCAATATTCCTGCAATCAATTGAAATCTGATCCGGACTCCTTTTAATCTCGCATCCGGTATCTTCAAGTTTCAACAATACTGCATCCAAATATTCAGAAGATGTACTTGTCAGGTTAATATTGCTTTTCGTGATCGCTGCTGCAATTAATAATGTACCGGTTTCAATTCTATCAGGTATTGTGATAATATTTGCAGGATGCAATTCATCAACACCTTCGATCTCAATTTTATTTGTTCCAACTCCATTAATTTTTGAACCCATTTGAACAAGAAATTCAGCAAGTTGTGTTATTTCAGGTTCAATCGCTGCATTGTTAATAAGAGTCGTTCCTTTTGCTAATGCAGCAGCCATCATTGCATTTCCGGTGGCACCGACAGATGACACATCAAAATTAATTTTAGCTCCATTCAGTTTTTTTGCTTCAGCAATTATGTATCCGTCTTTTAAATCAATATTGGCTCCTAATTTTTTCATCGCTTCAATATGAAGATCCACCGGTCTTGGACCCCACGCACAACCACCAGGTAAAGAAACCGTAGCTTTTCCAAATTTTGCTAATAAAGGTCCGAGCACATAAATAGAAGCACGCATTTTTTTTACGTGTTCATAAGGTGCAGTGAAGTCATTTATTCCTGAAGTATCTAATTCAAGTATTTCATTTTTAAAAGAGATTTCAACTCCCAGATGCTTCAACAGTTTTGACATCGTGTAAACATCATTCAATTCAGGTGTGTTTTTAAGAATAGATTTTCCTGATGCAAGAATTGATGCAGGCATTAAAGCGAGCGAACTGTTTTTAGATCCGCTTACTTTAACACTTCCAGAAAGTTTTCGTCCACCTTTTATTACAAATTTATCCATACAAGCTTTATAAATATTTGAATTGTTTCTGCAAAATTACTTATAAAATATTGCAATGATACAGGTTCAGTTTATAATATGATGAGCCCGTAACTATTATGTAGAATATGTTATGAAGCACAAACAGAATTGATATACAAATCATCTGACAGTATATTTGTAGCCAATTTTTAAAGAATTACAAAGAAAAATAACAAATCTGCGAGAATGGCGGAATTTGGCAGACGCGCTAGACTTAGGAAAACGCCAAGATAAAATACCCTTCGTTTTTGATTCACTAACTAAACATGATTGCAACCAACATGACAAACTTGTTGGCAAAATGATGGCAAAAATGTTTGCTCAAAAATGGAGGATTTATGTATTTGGTAAAGAGGAATAAATACTACCACGTTTATTTCAGAGATGTAGGTGGAAGACTGAAATCTTTTTCAACAAAGACTAAAGTTAAGAAGGATGCTCAGTTGATACTGAATGAGATGAAGTCTGTAGACGGTCACAAGCCTGAACTGCATCAGATTACTTATAGTGATTTTGTCAGTAGGTATAAAGAATACCTTAAACTACACAGAAGCCAGTCCTATTTAGAACAATGTAAATATGCTTTTAATGCTCTTGGGTCTGAAGTGGGAGACAAATATCTCTCGGAGATTACACATTCTGATATTGAAGCTATGATTAACCGAAGAGTTGTTGAAGGAAAGAAGACTTCTACTAACTCATTTATTGGATCCATAAAGTCTGGATTTAACAAAGCTATTGAATGGGAATTACTTGAAGATAATCCCGCTCGAAAAATTAAAAAGCTCAAGCTCCCTATCAATCATCCTGTATATATAACAGAATCCGAATTTAAAAGACTGATAAAGTTGGAAGACGAACCACTTGCAAGAACAGCTTATATTATATCATTCTATACAGGTTGTCGAATCAGCGAATTGCTGAATTTACAGTGGGATGATTTGGACTTGAAGAATAATAATATCTGTATCCGCAATAATGACGGCTATACTACCAAATCCAAGAAGCAAAGAGATGTGCCTATGCATGCTGAAGTGAGGAAGGTAATGAGGAATCTTCAACGAAAAAATGATTATTTACTTCAGGGAGTATATACAAGAAGAAGACTCTCACAGAAATTCAAACTGCTTGTAAGGAGCATGCCGGATTTCAATCAAAAGATTCACTATCACTCATTGAGACACAGCTTTGCTAGCTGTCTTTTAATGAATGGAGTATCCATATTTGTAGTGCAGAAGCTTTTAGGCCATTCATCTGTTACCACCACGCAGATATACAGTCATCTTACCATGGATACATTAAGGAATGCAGTAAATACTCTTGGAAGAAAAAAATCCCGCCTCAAAAAAAACCTTCCATTGACTGTTTACCGGGATAATTCTCTATAGATGTACAAATGCCTTTATTTATATTGATTCCCTACTAAGCTTTACTAAAATCTATTTAGGTTGGCTTGCTGATAAGACTTTTATGAGACCTAATCAACAGTGAAGATCAAAATTCTACTCAGGAACTGATAGCTTACTAAAAGCCTTTTTTACAAAATCTCTAGAAGAATATGTTGTTCCCAAATCGGGGACATAGCCAAGTTCTGGATATTTTGCCGTTAGTGCTTTAAGGTATATACCACCAATTGTCATCATCGCTATAGTATTCATAGTGTCATTAATTTCGTTATTATTAAAAACTTTCTTGATATAATCGTAAGTTGCTGATACAGCATAATCAGCCGCTCTTAATATTGGTGTTGATTTGGATTCGCAAAATGTAAAGTCAGTAATTGATTTCAGTCCAAAGTATAGACGTCTACTATCTATAAATTGAATAAACCCTTCTGAATTGTTATTAAGTAATTCAAAAATATTATAAAATGTTTCTTTGAAGGAATCATTATTATCATGAATGATTTTTATTTGAGAAGGTAGATTGTGCTCTATGTATTGAAACATAGCAACAAGCATCGGTAAATTTAAGGAGTCATAACCTTTTTTCGATTCGAAAACCTCAAATTCTGTGGTAATCTCCTCCTCTATGTTTTCAATTGCACCGAATACTTTTTTAGCAAGCGCATGATTGCCTAATGCAGTGAGTTCGTCTGCCCATTCTGTCACCAATTCTTTTATTCTTAATGAGTTTCTCGTTCTATAAGCTTCAGCGAATTCTTCAATAAGTTGACTATTAGTATTATATACTTCTTGTGCCGTATTTTGTCTTCCATCCAAGTCTAACAATTCTTTATTCTCCACTAATTTGTTATAATATGGATCAAGAAATGTTTCAACAATTTTTGCACAGATCATATATCTCTTTTCTACGATAAACATCAATGGCATACCTGCAAACGAGGCAACCTTTCTGTTTACATTCAGTATAAATTCCTGTCCCCTTAAATGCTTTACTAAATTTTTACCTTTTAACTCATGTCCCGTAGAAGAATATTTTTTTTCTAAATCTTCAATTGCATTGCTGAGTTGAGCTAATTTGGAGTTTTCAATTAGCCAACCACCTAGGATAAAAAAGGGTTGATTTATGTCAAGATATCTACTACCTGTATTTCCTGCCTCATCAATATATAATGTGAACTTATACATCGAATAACCTGCATTTCATTAAATTATTAATTACAAAAATGATCAGCTCATTTATCAATATAGTCCTGCCATACTTCTTTGACAAAAGTTAATTTAGGATGAGTTCTAATTGCATCTGAAATATTTGATGCAATCAATACATCCACATAATGTGATATTTCGGTTGAGTCAACTATGCAAACTTTTTCTTTATCCAATAAAAATATTCTGCCATCCTGAATGCTATTTTTAATTCGAATCGAATTCCCATTTAGGAATACATTTAAACCAATCGCTGCTTCCCAATCTTCGATTATTAGATTATCTACTTCAAACCTTTCAATTATAAATCTTAATTCACTTGAATTTTTACTTTCAATCGAATAAATTTTATTTGTACTACTTCGGTATTTGGGATAATGCAACAAATAGAATCTTACCTCCCAATGAGAAGTATTAGAATAGTCCTTTTTTACTTCTTTAATTAAATCAGCAAGTTTATTAGAACCATTTCCTCCAATAGCGGTATCAATTATGGAGATACGAAATAATTCTGAATTTGGTTTACTTCTTTCTAATATTTCCTTTAAATTTTTAATTATTAATTTATTGTAATCAGGATACTCTGAAGTTGCACCAGTAAATATCAACCAATTGATTTCATTCTCAACTACACCCATAGTTTTCAAGTAATTAGTCGGTTTAAGTGCACCTCTAAGAGGACAGATCAATACATCGTATTTAATACTTTTTAGAGATACACCTAATTTTATAATTTCATCTGCATATTTATTTACCTCCTTAATATCAATTACTTTAGGATCAGTACTTTTATACTCGTTAAAGATTTTTTCGGCGTATTTTCTTGATTCTTCTACAACTATATTACTATCAACTGTCATATCAGGAATTTTCATAGGATTATATAATTCGATTGCACCGGTCAAGCTGTTATCTCTTCCAAACGTTTGATAATCATCGTAGTTTGGACAAGTAATATAGCTTGAGTAACCTGAAAATGAACCAGAAGGTATAATCACTAATTCATTTATCATGTTTATATGATCATTAAAATCTAATGAAGTAATCAATGTTCTTACCTTCTTTTATTGTTAGTAACCATGTAACTATGTATTAATCCTTCAAGCACTTAAATATTCCATCAGCTTCTTCACAGCTTCCTTGTGCTTCTTCTCATCCATCCCCTCCAGATTCATCAGCCTTCTTCTAACACCAGGCATGTTTTCAATGCCTTCGATTCCGAGCAACTTCCATTCAGGCTTTTTGCTTTTCCAAGAAAGCAAAAAATTTCTTTCATTTTCAATCAAAGATTCCTTTATACTTTTTATCAACTTAGCTCTGGCATCCAGAAGATCATCTAGTTTTATATTCTCAGTGGTCATCCCAACAAAATCACTTTCAAAAATTGTTTTGATATCCTGTAATCCAGGATTTAGAACTTCCATCAGCGATCTATTGTGACTAATAAGATAAACTATAAAAGCTTTACGGATCTCATCAGTCAGTCCTTCATTTTCAAACAGTAGTTTAATATCAAAAAGATCTCTTGGATGTTGCCGATCTAATGCTGCAACAATCTTCCCACCATAGAGATCTTCAAATGATAATGTCTTAACAGACATAGATAACTCAAATTCCTTTTCCGCTTTGTTGCAGAGTTTCCTCTGCACAGGATCGTAGACCGTTCCTCTTAAATTATAATTAGCTTCTATCTTTACTGTAGCATCCCCTTCTCTTACTTGAAGACCAACTATTGATTGTGTTTCCCGCTCTAGCTTTTGTGTAATTCCAGTTGCAGGTCTAATTCTTTGTATCCTTGCTTCTATACTTGCTAATCTATCATTTATATCCAGTAATGATATATCCCGCTCCTTGATAGGCAAGTATGTTAAATCAATATCAACTGATAATCTTGGATAATCACGCCAAAAGAAATTAATAGCTGTACCACCTTTAAGAGCAAATACATCCTCACGCAGAACAGAAGGTAAAATGCGAAGTAGTAGTTCGGCTTGCTTATGATAAATATTATCCGGCATTTTCTTTCGGAACGGTTATATTATATTTCTTATCAAGCACTCCGTCTTCCACTATTACCCTTTTACCACTACCCAGATTTATGCTTTCCATGTTTAATTCCTGCAGCCATGCATGATTCTGCTTTTCCGCAATATAGAGAAATAGCCTTTTCACTTTTACGGAATTACATTCTTCCAGTAACTGTTGAACAAGTTGCGGACGTAGCGTCGTTAGCCCCTCAAGTATTTTTTCCGCCTCATCAAAGGACTGTTCATATGGTATTAGGTATAACATTTCCAAAGCTGCCAATTCAGGAGACGAGATTTTAATATCGAAGCTCCCCACATTGAACTTTGTAAAAACCTCTTCATTACCATAACTAAAAATTTCGCTTTTGATTATTGTGATCTCCTCAAATTTTTTTACCCACTTCTGAATCCTCTCATTCCTATTACTAAATAGATATACATTTGATTCTCGCTGGCTTATGTAGTGACCATATCCTTTGAGTATCAGTGCTGTTTTTCCTCCAGCATGTAATGTTGTATCAGTCTTTCGTTGTATTGCATACAGGGCACCTTGCCATGTTACCTTATCATTATAAAGTTTATACATTCCCCTCATAAACAATTCGATCCAATTGGAATTTGCATACACTTTTAATAACTGCGGAGTATATCCCAGACTCTCCAGTTCTTTTACTGTTTTCAGAGTACCTTTAGGCCAATTACTTATTAATTGGTTTAATTTTGTCTGTTTTGATATATCATTCATATATGAAATAAAACATTTTTAAACTAATGGTTTATTATTGTTCGTTTTAATATATAATCAATATACGAAATTAAGCAAATTTAAACTAAAAAAATATTTCTTGACAACTGTAAAAAATACATTATCTTATTACCTAAGAATTTTTATAATTATTTAGATAATAACAATTTTTATTAAATAGGATATAAAATGCAAAAAAGAATTAAACAAAGATACAGCTTTTTACGTAAATACTTTAAAAGCAGGGAATTTACACTGGATGAGGCTGCGGATACATTATTAAAGGAGTTCAAGGATCCCAAAGACTCCGTCATCACTATCCTCTCAGACCTCAAAAAGGAAAACTGCCTTGATGTTAAGCTTGACCCTGAAGACAGCCGGAAACGACTATACAGGTTGAAAGACCCTCACCTGGAGCGGTTCCGTAAAGAAGTTCTGGACAGAAAGGACTTGGAAGCCTTGCTCAAGGAAGCTGCAGATCTTATTCGCACCAAAGTGGATTATACTTTTATTCTGCTGCTGCTCTTCTATAAAAAGGTCAGTGATAAATGGCAGAAGGAATATGATGCAGCATATAAGGAGTCGCTTGATATTTATCATCTCTCCGTTGAAGATGCTAAGAAGAACGCAGCAAATCCCACATATCATGATTTTATTATACCAGAAGAATATCTCTGGGAAAATATCCGTAATGATTCTGATAAGCTTGCTGAAAGTTTCTCCGGCGCAATGAAGAAAATGGCAGAGCTTAATCCTGACTATAAAGACGTATTTGAAAACTTTGATTTCGTTCAGTTTGTAAATAACCGCGAGAATCAGGAAATACTTTTTGATCTTGTTGAACTCTTCAGTGTAAGCTCTCTTGAAAAAGCATCTGTAGATGTACTCGGTGATGCTTATGAATGGATAATAAGATTATTCGCTCCGCAGAAAGCTAAAGAAGGTGAGGTATATACACCGAGAGAAATAATTAGTCTACTTGTCCAGCTTCTGGATCCTAAACCAGAAGAAAGAATATACGATCCATCTCTTGGTTCTGCAGGCATGCTAATCGGTGCACACTCTTACGTAAAGCATACATATGGGAAAGACGGCGCCGACAAGCTCTTCTTGTTTGGACAGGAAGTTAATTACAAGACTCGCTCAATTGCCAAAATGAATCTCTATTTACACGGGATCAAAAACGCAATACCTGAATATGGTGATACACTGCTTTATCCAAAGTTTAGAGAAAGTGGAGAGCTCATGCAATTCGATGTAGCAATTGCAAATCCGCCATGGAATCTTGACGGCTACGGTGAAGAAAGACTGACCAAAGGTGAGTTCTGGAAGAAGCAGTATAATGATTGGGGTTTCGTTCCTGATCAGTCTGCAGATTGGGTGTGGCTTGAACATATGCACTATGTTACAAGCCAAAGAGAGAATGGAAGAGTCGGTGTAGTAATGGATAACGGATTGCTCTTTAGAGGTAGCAAAGAAAAAACTATCCGGCAGAAAATGATTGAAGCAGATCTCATTGAAGCAGTTCTGCTGCTGCCGGAAAAACTATTCTATAATACACCCGCCGCAGGTTGCATTGTTATCCTGAATAAGAATAAACGAAGAGAACTAAGGAATAAGATACTTTTTATTAATGCATCACAGGAGTTTATACAGCATCCTGAAGTTAGACGACTTAACTCTATGAGCGAAGATAATAACATTAAAAAAATAGTAGAAGCATACCGGGATGACTTACACCACGATGGCTTCGCGAGGGCTGTTGATATATCCGAAATAAAAGAAAACGATTATAACCTGAATGTTTCTCTTTATGTTTTTCCGGAAGAAGAGAGTGAACGTATAGACATAAATAAGGAATGGAATGAGTTAAAATCTATTGAAGAATCTTTATCTGTAATTGGAAAAAAAATAGAACAGTATATAACAAATTTATATTAAGAGGAATGAATGATACTTAATTCAAAATATAATCCTTGGGATGCTGAAAACCTACCAAAGCTTTTTGATATTGTTACAGGCTCCACACCTTCAACGAAAGAAGAGAAGTATTGGTCTGATGGAAAGCTAATATGGGTAACTCCAACAGATTTAAGTCAGACGAACGGTGATATTTTCATTAGTAATTCAGAAAGAAAGATTAGTGAGGCAGCACTTGATCATTCAAACTTAACATTGCTACCAGTAGATTCTATTCTTCTTTCTACAAGAGCGCCTGTAGGCTATGTAGCAATAAATAAAAGAGAATTATGCTTTAATCAGGGCTGTAAAGGTTTAATGATCAAAGAAAAAGATTTGGTGGATCCATTATTCTACTACTATTACTTTTCATTCATCAAGGGTTATCTTGAAAGTATCAGTGGCGGAAGCACTTTCAAAGAATTGTCAAAGGATTCTTTGAAGAATTTATCATTGCCCGTTCCCAGTAAACAAGAGCAAACCGCCATTGCCAACATCCTCTCCACAGTTGATGAAGCTATCCAAAAAGCTGATGAGGCCATAACAAAAACAGAACGTATTAAACAGGCTTTGCTGCAGAAACTTCTCACTGAAGGAATCGGACATACTGAATTTAAAGAGACTAAGATCGGCAAAATTCCAAAAGACTGGGATCTTAAAAAGTTGTCTTCTTTGGCCGAATTGAAAAATGGTATCAACTTTACTAAACAACAAAAAGGTGACAAAGGAATTTTAGTAGTCGATGTTCTAAATATGTACGGACCGAGCATTAATCTTGATTATTCTAATCTTTATAAAGTAAATAAGAAGATTTCTTTAGATTCCGATTATATCCTACAAAAAGGAGATTTACTCTTTGTAAGATCATCACTTAAAAGAGAGGGCGCAGGTTGGGTTAGTCTTTTTAATGGGTTCAAAGAAAATGTGACATATTGTGGTTTTATAATTAGAGCAAGATTAAAAAGTAAAGATATTCTACCCGAATTTGCTACTTTCTATTTGAGAAGTTCAATTGCCAGAAGATTTATTTTGGCTAGTGCTGGTCAGGTAGTCATAACCAATGTTTCTCAGGATAATATTAGTTCTGTTAACATACCTATTCCCCCAGTCAACGAGCAGATTAAAATAATATCAATCTTACAAAATTTTGATAATAAAATTGAATTGTTAAAAAATCGTAAAAGTAGTTACGAAAGAATCAAGCAAGGATTGATGGATGACTTGCTGACAGGCAGAAAAAGAGTGAAATTAAATTAAGGTTAATCACAATGAACAGAAACGAAGAACAGCTTGAAAATTATTTAATAGAAGAGCTTACGAAACTCGGCTGGAAATATATTCCTGGTAGTAAGCTGTCAAGAACCGGCACAGATGAGCCGTTAATAATTTCCGATCTGATTGATGCCATACGGAAGTTTAACAAACCAAAAAAGATTTCCGAAGATGATGTTCAGCGTACTATAAATGAACTGAAGCTTGTAGTCACCGGACCCAATGGTGCAAAGAAAATCCTCGAATACTTTAAAAGCGGTATTCCTATAAAATATGAACTGGATAAAGTTGTTAAGTACACTTCGCTTTTCAATTATGAAAAGCCTAACGAGAATTTGTTTGTTGTAAGCAACCAGGTTCATAACAAAGGTGTTAACTCAATTGCTAATGATCTTATTTTATATATCAATGGGATCCCCCTAGTAAATGTTGAATTAAAAGATCCGACCAATCCAGCCGAAAGCTGGGAGAATGCATATAACCAGATTAAGGATTATGAAAGAACGGTACCTGAACTATATAAATATGTTCAGTTAGGTGTTGCTGCAGAAGCAAATGCTCGTTACTTCCCAATTGTTCCTTGGCAGGATGACGTCAAAACCTCCCGCTGGAGAATTTCTATTAAAGAGGTTGAGCAAGATCCGGATGAGGTTGATTCAGTAATCAGAATGCTGCACCCGGACACTCTTCTTAATGTAATAAAGGATTTTCTTTTTGTCCGTTCTGAGAAAAGTCAGGAATCCAAAGTAATCGTTCGTTATATGCAGTATGATGCAGTTAATAAAATTTATAACCGTGTAAAAGATAATTATGAAGGAAATTCCGAAAAGAATAAAGGTCTTATCTGGCACTGGCAGGGTTCCGGTAAAACTCTTGAAATAATATTCGCGGCAAATAAGCTGTTCAATTATTCTCCATTAACTAATCCTTCTATTTACATTATAGTTGATCGTGATGATCTTCAGACTCAGCTATGGGATGAATACAACTTCCTCGATATTAAGAAGCCTCATAAAATTGAATCAATCAAGGAGCTGAAGGAAAACATCGCTGCAGATGACTATAAAGGCAAACGCGGTATCTTTATCGTGCTAATTCATAAGTTCAACCCGAATGAATTCTTCCAGCTTGTTGATGATGTTAACAGCCAGTCTGGTGAAACCATAAAAGACCGGAAGAATATTATCTGTTTTATAGATGAAGGGCATCGTACACAGTCCGGTTTATACGCAACGCAAATGAGAGATATTTTCCGTAATGCTTTCTTCTTTGCATTCACCGGCACACCAATCGTGAGAAAAGGAGTAAATACATATCAGGATTTTTGTTATCCGCCTGAAGAACCCTACCTGGATAAATATTTTATAACTCAATCCATTAAGGATGGATATACTAAAAGAATAGTTCACGAACCGCGACTTGATGAACTCCATCTTGATAGGGAGAATCTTGAAAACTTCCTAAATGCAGAAGAAGATGAAATTCCTGAAGAATACAGAGAAGACGTGAAAGATGAAGTCCGCAGCCGGTTGAATAAAATAAATGCTTTCCTTGAAATGGAATCCCGAATAGAATCTATCGCTGGTGATATTGCAGAACATTTTAAAGAAAACCTGGATGGAAGGTATAAAGCATTAATTGTTGCCGGAAGCAGATTGGCTTGTATCTGTTACAAGAAAGAAATAGACAAGCAGCTCTCTAAAGATTATTCTGAAGTCATCATGTCTTTTGACCGCAATAAAGATAGGTCCCCACAGAGGCGGGAGATATATGATTATATCAAAACCCTTGAACTGGCTAATCACGGCAAGGACTACGAGGATATAAGGAAAGAAACAATCAACAATTACAAGGAAGATGAGCTCCCGAAGATATTAATTGTTACAGATATGCTGCTTACCGGTTTTGATGCACCCATACTCCAGACAATGTATCTTGATAAACCTCTCAAAGAACAACGTCTCTTGCAGGCAATTGCAAGAACAAATCGGCCCTACAAAGAAAAAGAAGCCGGTCAGATAATTGACTATGTGGGAATATTTGATCGTATTGAAAAAGCGTTCGAGATCTATGAACGGGAAGATTTAATAAATGCCGTTATCAATAAAGAGAATCTTGCTTCTGATTTTGATGAACGGATAAACAAAATTAGCAGCATCTTCTCCGGTGTCAATCGAGAATACGACAAGGAGACGCTTACAGAAACAATAAAAATAATTACTGCCGATAAAACCAAAGAGCAAGAGTTCGTTATTCTATACAAGGAGCTTCGCAGAATTTATGAACTTCTTGGCAGCCACAAAGTAAAGATAGAAAACCTGAAAGAGTATAAATGGCTTACCGCAGTCTATTCTTACTATCTGAAAGTAGTGGTTAAAGATGAAGAATACGAAAAGTATGTAAAAAGTTTTTATAAGAAGACGATTGATATGATTCATCAGGAAACAGAAGTTGAAAAGATATATCGCCTTCCTCTTCAGAATATTATTGACGAAGATTTTATTAAACGATTATCCGAAGAAGCAGCCAGCAAGGAATACAAAGCATCCAACTTTGTATTTGCTCTAAACAAGTTTGTGCTTGTTGACCAGCATAAAAATCCCATATATGAGTCCCTCATCGAGAAGGTCGAAAAGCTTGTCAAAGAATGGCGAGAACGGATAAAGCGTAATGAAGATGTAACCGGGCAGCTTCAAGATGCTGAAAACATCTTGAATGAAATAATTGATGTAAAGAAAAAGAAAGATGAATTTAATCTAACCGATGAAGAAATGTCAGCATGGCTTGTATTAAAAAGCCAGCTTGGTATAGAAGGCAGCGATCAGGATCTGATTACTCAGATCAAAGGACTATTTGATGAGCTTGACCAGATTAAGATTCCTGGCTGGACAAAGAATGCCGAACTAAAAAAAGCAGTAGAGACCAGGCTGCGGCAATTTCTTTTTATAAATGTAAGAATCAAATATCCAATGGATCTTGAAAAGTTAAACACAATCCATAAAGATATAGCAGAGAAATTAGAAAGTTATGAAGGTAGAAAATAGAAATATCAAGTATCCCCGCATTGAAATGCGTACGGGTGAGGTTCGATTTATTCTTCCAATGAGTATGAACCATCACCCTATTATGGATAAGTATAAGAGTTGGATTGAAGATAAGAGCATTGATATCAAAAAAGCATTGCTTCAATCTGAAAGGCTTAAACTTAGGTCACGAACTCAACCTAAACTCAAACAAATAGTTTTAAGCATAATTGATAAGTACTCTGATGAATACGGCGTGGTTGTAAACAGAGTTATACTCAGAGAATTAAATTCTAAATGGGGCAGTTGTAGCTCCGCCGGTAATCTTACATTTAATAAATTGCTCTCTTCCCTGCCCAATCACAACTTGGAATATATTGTTTTCCACGAGCTAATGCATCTGATTGAAAGAAAACACTCTATTAAGTTCTGGTCCTTAGTCTCAGAAAAATTTCCTGACTATAAAAAAATAGAACAAGAATTATTGTCGTATTGGTTTTTAATTAATAAAAAGAAAGGTATCTAAAATGTCAGTTCAATTGCCCGAAACAGGTATAGTATTTTGGCCAGTTGGTTGTGGAGATAGCACAACAATCTGTGTTGATAAAGAAACTATAATTCAGTTAGACCTGAATCATCTCGAAAGAAGCGATGAAGATGATGATCCTCACGTTCAAATAATAGATGAACTTGTGAAGGTACTTCCAAAGAAGGATAATAAACCCTTCCTCTCTACTTTTATCTTGACTCATCCAGATCAGGATCATTGTCGAGGCTTTAAAGAATTACTGCGTAAGGTAACCATTGGTGAAATCTGGCACACACCAAGAATCTTTAGAGAATATAATTCTGATCTCTGTGAAGACGCTCAAGCATTCAGGATTGAAGCCTGGAGAAGAGCAAAGATAATGATCGAAGAGAAAGGCAATGTATCCAGTGGAAATAGAGTAAGATTGGTTGGATATGATGATTTGCTAAAAGAGGATAAATATAAAGACTTCCCAAAAGATATTGCTTTTTCAACCCCGGGAGAATCTGTTACAAGATTAAATGGAGCTGAGCTAAGCGGGAAGTTTAATGCATTTATTCAAGCCCCATTTAAAGATGACTCTGCTGGCGAAAGAAATGAAACCAGTCTCGCTCTGCAAGTAACAGTTATTAAAAATTCTGTAGACGGAAAAACACTATTACTTGGGGATTTGTCTTATCCTACCCTACGTAGGATATTTAATTATCCGATAGAAAATCTAGCATGGGATTTGTTTCTGGCTCCTCATCATTGCTCAAAGTCAGTTATGTATCAACGGAATGATAAAGACGAAGAAGAATTAAAGCAGGATATTCTGGATGATATCAAAAAAGCAGCAGGTAAAATTGGTTATATAATTTCCAGTTCAGAACCCATTCCATTAACAAATAAACAGGGAGATAATCCACCCCATGCTAAAGCAAAGAAAAGATATGAAGAAATCGTTTCAAATGATTTTATTTGCACAATGGAACATCCCAATGAGAAAAATCCAGAGCCTATAATTTTCGAAGTGTCCGGTAATGGCTTTACATACATTGAGCCTACTGGAAAGAAGAAGTCTTATACTGATAAATTTAGTGCTGCAATAACGGCTGGACGAGGAGAACATGAACCACCAACTTCAAGAACTGGATTTGGAAAGAAATGAACCTTAGTGAAGGACAGCAACTAGGCCTAACTCAACTTCAATCTATTGAGGTAGAATCTGATTACGATTTTGAAATAATTTCGTGTACTGATTGGAAATATAATCCAGATTATTGTTCTATAATATTTTCATTAGGCACACGGTGTTTTGAGAAAAGTCAAATAGGATTTGAATTTCGACCCAGAGAAAGATTCAGGATTTTAATTCATAAGGAATTCCCATTTCAGTTACCCAGTATTAGCTTTGAAGATACGCGCTTTAAGGGAAAACCACACGTTCAGTGGGGCAAGGTAATCTGCTTGTATCAATCAGTAGAAGTAGATTATGATCCCGCTGACGGAATGTATGGCATCATGGAGAGATTGGATCTTTGGTTAAAGAAAGCGGCATTAGGAGATTTGGATCCCTATAATGCTCCACTTCATCCACCTATAGCCTATCCAATTAAGGGCGATCCACCAATCATTATCCCAAATATCAATACACCTGAAATAAATTCAAATTATTGGTTGGGTGGATGCCTTTTAAAAGAACTAAATCGGAATACACTAATCATATCTGATTGGTCTGAGAATAACTTCATCAAAGATAAATTTTATGGTGCTGTCCTACTGATGAATGACCAAATGCCATTTGAATATCCAGAGACTCTGTATGATCTAATTGACATATTAAAGATAAACAAGGTCGAGCCCAAATCATTTCTAGATAATTTGGGAAACGTAGCGCTTCATAATGGTAAAAGTACTGGGCTTTACATCGCAATAGGATCTGCAATGCGTGGGTTTCATGGCGATCGCAAACAACACTTAGCAGTTTGGTACTTAGAGGAACGACTCACACGAAGTATTCGATCCATATATAACACACCTATTAAAAGTGTTAGAGCCAGACAGAGAGCTTCAGCGCATTATGAAAAGCTAATAGACTTCTCGGTTAAAAGTAAACTTGATTGGTGTAAAGTTTTAGACAATAGGGTCGAAATTATAACAGATCGAGATCAAAATACCTTAAACAATTTCTTTAAAGATAAGGTTATCGAAATATGGGGATGCGGTGCTCTCGGTAGTCACTTCGCCGAGATTATTACGCGAACAAGACCCAAAAAAGTTATATTAATAGATAACGGAATTATAAAACCAGGTTTACTTGTACGTCAATTATTCACTGAGTCAGATATCGGAATAAATAAAGCAATCGCATTGAAAAACAGAATTGAAAAGATATATTCACAATTATCAAAGGTCGAAATAGTGTCTCTCAATGTGGATGTATTGCAACACATCGACGAAATTGATACAAATCGTCTTCCAGATATTATAATTGATGCAACGGCCTCGTTGAGAATATTCAGAAAAATTGATAAACATATAAATAATAAAAAAATAGATATACCTGTACTATCATTTACAATAAATAATAATGCTGGGAAAGCGATGATTGTATACAAGTCTTCAGCTAATAATGCTGGTTTAACGGATATTATCAGGCAAGCTAAGCTTCGGTTGTGTGAAAAAAATGATAAGCATTGGCTACCAGAGTTCTTTCCAGACAGATCGAGTGGTTTGAAATTGATTCAGCCTGAACCAGGGTGCTCTGATCCTACTTTTATAGGTTCAGAAGCAGATCTTAGTGCTTTGTCAGGATTACTAATTAATCAAGCAATAAAAAGTATAACTATTAATCCAGATAAATCCAAAGTGGTATTTATCTCACAAGAATTAGATGATAAAAAGAAATCGAATTTTGATCAAATTTATGTCAACAACTATAATAAAGAACAGATCATATTGGACCCTATCAATGGGTATAAGATTTTCATTCCACAGAATATATTAGAAAAAATTATTAAGGAGATTGAGAAAAGTGATAAGAAACATAACCCAGCTCAAGAAACCGGCGGTTTAATATTTGGTGAATGGGATGATCTGACAAGATCCGTTTATATTAACGAAGTGTCGGGTCCACCCGCTGATAGTAAATCAAGCCGGAACCATTTTGATTGCGGTGTGAAAGGGACCAAGGAGTTAAATGATAAACTTAAAGCAAGGTATCGAGGATCAATTTACTTCATTGGATTATGGCATTCGCACCCATTTGGTTCAGCTACTTATAGTGGGGAAGATAAGGCTAGCATGCATCTTGTAGTAACCAAACTATCACCACCCAAATCATTACTTCTTATTGTTGCATATGATAGGGATAATTATGCGCTGGGTGGTTTTGTCTTTAATAAATCTCAAATCAATTAAACAAACTTGGACAATAAAGTCTCACCTGAATTTCAGTTAGAACTTCTGCATGCCGGGTAAGCAATTCAATCTGACGATCTGACAGGGCTTTGAGGTTTGTTCCTATGCTGCTCACTTCAAATATTTCATCTTTGGTAAGTCCATCTTTAACTATAGATTCAAATCCAATGCTAGTTTTTAAATGTGTCTGTAATGCAGTTTTATCCTTAATCAATTCATCAGTTATTTTCTGGATTTCAATTAAATGAGGCCGGATCTCTTTTTTGGCCAAAGCATTCACAAAACCCGAAACGCAATTTTCATATTCCCAGTTAAGAGAGAAGTAACCTATTTCATAAATTTCCTCTTCACTACTTGCATAGATATTCTGAATAAACTGAAAGTTTTTAATTCTGTTCATCAAAACATTTGAGACTCTTCCTAATACTGGCAACGGATTAACATTCATAAATTTTTTCTTGAACGGGTACGAGCCATCACTTACTATTACAATATCACATTTATATTCAGAGTCCATTTTTGTTAATCTATAAATACCTTGATTATCATATAAACCACCGTCTACCAAAGTTGGTTTCACTTTATCATAGTCCTTTTTATCAAAAAATTCATTCCTAGTAAAATAGGTTGGACTGAAAGCATAAGGAACAGCTGTTGAAGCAGCTATTGCTTTTGCAATTTCAATTTTTTCTGGATTAAATACCAGATCCTTATTTAATTGATACTTATAAGTAGAGTCAAAAACTTTCTCACTCGTAAAACTCAAAAGCGTACCAGTATCGAGATTAGTGGAATTCATTACAATCCCAGGTGATTTTGGAATTGAATTTAATTTAAAGTCTTTATAGAAGAGTTTCTTGTAAGCCTTGGATACCAATTTGGTTGTCGGAAAAATTTTGAAGAAGAAGATTCCAATCAGAATAAGGGATATAAAGAATATGTTTATTGCTACCCACACTGGAAACAAAACAAAAGAAAATATCCATATAGCAATAATCAAGAGAATTCGCACAAGAAATTCCAGCGAAAAAATTATTTTACCAATAATACTTTTCTGGAGTAATTGTTTAAAATCTTTTTCGAACTTTGCAAAATCTTTACCGTGCAATCCATAGTAGGCACCAATTATGGATCCCCCAGAAATAGTAGAAATGAAGTCTATATTTTGAAGAAGATTTAATTTATGGAGTTTCTTTAGAGTGCCAAGATGAAAAGCTGCTGCTCTATAACCTCCACCAGACAGAGCCAGACCTATTTTCTTATTGCCTATCATATAGCTGTTTGTGTTTTATAAAAAAAAGATTTATTATTTAATAACTATTTAGTATAAAATAATTTCAAAACAAACGATTAAGTGGGATTATAATAGTAGTAAACAATCGCTTAATGCGGACTCAATTAAAATTTTAATTTACGTTTATTACAACTCTGATAGATTGCGCTTTCTGAAGTGAAACCGTTTGTCTGAAAATAGAAATAATCAATATCTAGATTGGATATTAAAAATTAAATATGATACAAGAGTTTAATACAGGCGAAACAGGTCCGAAAACCCACGTACTACTTATTGGTGTCGGGGGATATCCGTTTTTAAAAGATGGGATTAATGCTCAACAACAATCCGAAGGGTTAGAGGATCTTGGTCAGCTTACCTCACCAATGCCTTCAGTTGCAGCTTTGCATGAAAAGATAATCGAGTATAATAGAAATAATGTGTGGAGCAAAAAACTGGGTAGCATAGAAATATTGTTAAGCCCGCCACCTGGTGCTACACCAATGTTTCCAGGATTAAACATTGAGAATGCAACTTTGGTTAATATTCGGAACGCATATTATTCATGGAGAAAAAGATGTGAAGAGGATGAAGACAATGTTGCACTATTTTATTATTGCGGACATGGCTTCCAAAAAAAATACCATTTTCTGCTAGCAGAGGATTTTGGCGAGATACCACGAAATCCATGGCTGGGAGCTTTTAATTTCGATGATACGAGGGATGCTTTTTATTCCTGTAAAGCCCAAACGCCGATTTTCCTTGTGGATGCTTGCAGACAGGTTACGGTTGAGATGTTAAAAAATGATCTGACTGTAGCACCAATTGAAAATCCCTCACTGTTTAATCCTCAGGAAAGTAAAAATCATCTTACGCTAAAAGCAACAGCATCAGGTCTGAGTGCCTATGGAAAAAAGAATCAACCTACTTATTTTGTGCAAGCTGTTATTAATGGCCTTGATGGATTGGTAGCAAGACAGGATGAAAATGATGATTGGGTGATAGAGACTGATGGATTCACAAAAATTCATACTTTGTTGGATATGATTAATCCTACTTTTTCTTCTAAGCAACCTTGCCAAGTTGCATGTGGTCTTCCAAGGAGTATCATCAAGAGAAAACAAGCACCACTAGCATTGTTGGAAGTTTCTTGTGAACCGGACACCGCTTTGCCGCTTGCGGAATTAACTTGTACGGAAGATATATTAAATACACCGCTTATTTATAAACGACAACCAGAAGCTGATACATGGAAGCTAAATATTAAAGCGTCAATATACAATTTAGACGCTAAATTCCAGGCCGGAAATAATTTTACAAACAGTACTAAAAAAATTTCACTGATTCCTCCAGTCAAAAAAGTAAATCTTCAATGCGTATGAAGGTTCAATTAAAAAATAAGGCAAATATAACAGTAAGAATAACTACATTCATGCCAGATTCTGAAAGAATACCTAAGTTTATTCAATTGTTTAACAAATCGCTGAAAGTAGTGAGAAGCCAGTGGTATGAATCAAATTTATTTAGTATAGATGCAGTGGATGCTGGTACCTATACTCTCCGACTTTCCATGAGTTCTGGTATACAAAAAGATGAAACATTTGACCTTGAGAATGGACAAGATAAAGAGATTGAAATCAATGTCGGGTATAATAGTCCGCATGAATCGCACGAGTGGGCTTATCTTAATAAAAGCTTTTCAATGGAATCACTGCGCGATACAAATATGAAGACCATTGATTATTATAAGAACCCTGGAAAACTTGTAAATGGCAGATTATGGAAATACAATGGTAGTAGCTGGCAATCGGAATTACTTCCGCAATTCATGAATCAACGGATATATGGAGATGGAAATATAATTAATCTCAATACGGATCTGCAATTGAGCTATCTTGAAATAAGTGGCGAAAATATATCAAACCTGTATGTAGGCTTACCTCCCGGAAATCAACTGAAATGTCTTGTAAAACTTGCTGAAGGAAACGATGATGATATTCATCCGATTGATGTGACAGTATCGACTTATAATTTCAAAGCAGAAACATTAATGACATTGTTGACCAACGGCGCAATCAGGGAAGCTAAATCACTAAGCAATGCAAAAGAAGCAGAAAAGTTGCTTTATAATAAAACGGTGAACCCTGTTGCAGCTGCTGTTGGCGGATATTTTTTATTAAAGACAGGCGAGCTGGAACTGTTGCATAACTGGGCCAACAATCTGGCCAATTGGTTTCCCTGGCTGCCTGATGGAGCAGTTATTCATGCAACACAGTTGTTGAATAAAAGAGAAAAAACATTAAAGGACATTGACTTGATCAGGAAAAGACTATTACAGGCGGTCCATTCAGGAATACCAATTTATACTGAAGGTCTGCGCTTACTTGGAAAAGGATTGACGCAGCTTTGGTATCATTCGGAGCAAAAGGATAGCAACATTCTGAAAGCTCGTATAAGAATTGGCGATTATCTTGAAGCAACGGATCTGAGTCAGGAAACTACTACCTTTATTGGAATTTCTCCTTCTGAGCCGGGAAGGAAACCATTGGAAAATAAAAGCATATTAGACCCTTCAGATATAACACGAAGAAAAGAGGAAGCTCGAAGACGTAGAGAAAAAAAAAGCAATCGCAAGAAGAGACAAAGAAAAACAAAATAGTAAGAGAAGAATGAAATTTAATATTAAGTTTTTACCTGCTCGTTACGGTGATTGTATATGGATCGAATATGGTACCGATACAAAAACACATCGTATATTGATAGATGGTGGAACTAGAGGAACTAAGACCGATATCAAGAAAATGATTAAAGCCTTACCAGTAGACCAGAGACATTTTGAGTTAATTGTGGTAACGCATATTGACAGGGATCATATTGAAGGAATATTGTCTTTATTAGAAGAAGAAGAACTGGATTTCAAAGTAGATGATTTCTGGTTCAATAGCTGGCAACATCTAAAAGAAAGTGAAGATGAAGTATTAGGTCCAGGACAAGGTGAGCGGTTAACTGCTGCAATTATTAAACATCAAATTAAGTGGAATAATGCATTTGAAAACAATGCTGTTGTAATACCGCTTTCAGGAGAACTACAGGAAATTGAATTGCCTGGCGGTATGAAGATAGCCCTTCTTTCGCCATTAATTAAAAATCTTGTTGCACTCAAACCAGTATGGGAAAAAGAAGTTAAAGATGCAGGTCTGGTTCCTGGCTGGGGAGCATTGCCACCTGTTGAAATTGAGGATGATGAAGAACATCTTGGAGCTTTACCCGATGTGAATACATTGAACGATGAAGTTTTTCATGAAGATAAGGCAGAGGCCAATGGTAGTAGTATTGCTTTTTTAGGTAGCTTTGAAGGAAAGACGGTTTTCTTTGGTGGAGACTCATTTCCCAGCGTTGTGCTTGATTCATTGAATAAACTTTATGATGGTAAAGCACCAATTGAACTGGTAAAACTTTCACATCACGCTAGTGCTCATAATACAAGCCCTGAACTTATCGAAAAATTTGATAGCAACAGATATCTTATTTCCACCAACGGTTCAAATTATCATCATCCCGCAGCTGTAACAGTAGCAAAGGTAATTAAAAGAGGAGGTACTGGAGTAGAGCTTTATTTTAATTATAAGTCTGATGACAATAAAGTATGGGATTCTGACACACTGAAAACTAAACATAATTATAAATCTATATATCCGGTAGATGGTAAAGTTGGGATAACGATTCCAATTATTTAAGTGAAGCATCATTTTAAAGTAAAGCACATACCTTATTGGGTTTTAAATTAATTTAAAAAAGCCTCAATCTGAGGCTTTTTCTTTTTTGTTCCAGTGCTTCTTTAATTTATGATTACCAGGTATTAAAGGCTTACTTGGTGCCATTTTCGGCTTGCTCTTTGTTACCGTCTTCTTGCGTTTTATATGTTTCCAAATCACACCATTTTTTATTTCTCTGATATGTTTGGCTGTTACTCCATACTTTAATGCAAGTCTTTTAGGTGATGATGATTGATCTTCGAGAATCTCAACTACCTGCTCTGTTGTAAGTTTTGAACTTCCATTTTTTTCACCGGTAGCAGTACGATTTCGTTCAGATCTATGTTGCATATTTAAAACATGGTCACCAGCCACACAATGGTCTGGGTTGCAACATCCTGGTTTATCGCAGCAGTGACAAATCAATTTACCATCAATTTCTTCATCCGTTCTAACTTTGTAAGTGTATCGGTGCAAGCGTTGACTTTTGCCATCCCTATATATTTTTCTGTAACCGTCTTTATCCTCACAGTGCGAAACACATATAAAGCATCCATCTTCATCAATATAATATTCAATCGGTGTTGCATGTTTTGTCAAATTAGGTTCTGGAAATGTGTGTAGTTCTTTAACGATCATTGTTTAATCCTTCTGTATAGTTAATTAATATGATACGAATCAGCATACTGATGCTTATACCTTTCTTTTTAGAAACTTCTTTAAGCTTTTGAAAGTTGATCCGGTCTATTCTGGACTGGATGGGGATAACACTATTCATCTGAAATCCTTTATATAATTAAATATATTATTTAGGTCCTAAATGTGTGGACAGGGTTAGGCGAGATCAATCGGATTCACATTAAAATCGATTTGATTCTCAGTTGAATTAGAATAGAATTCAGTTCAATCGATTTGGAGGTTTATATTGTCTGAAATTTAATCAAGCAATTGCGGAAAAAAGAATAGGTTGGTAGATCAAATGTCATTTTAAGATTAATTATTTCTGTAAAATGAGAGTTATCGAAATATTTTTAACGATTATAAGTCTTCCCTGTCAAATTATGTTTGGGAGGTATTCTAAAGAGATGCCCACAATCATTACATTTTCTATCTCTGTCATTTGTTTCAATTATATTAAAATGACCACACTTCGGACAGATTGAGCCTTGAGTGTATTTTAAACTTTGCTGAGGTCCACTTCCACAATACAAACATATATAATAGTTCTCTACTTGGATTTTAGATTCCCTACTATCGATTATCTCCCTACAAGCCCAGCAATGATTAAAATAAATGTTATAATCATGTGGCATTCCTTGTGAACAGCTTGCAATGGTGCTGTTATATCTGGCAAGATTTTTAGCATATTGTTGATTTGCAATCAATGGCGATTGGCAAACAGAACATTTCATTCTTTCCCGGATTTCATTTAATCGGTTAACCCAACCACTTAATCTTGGTACATATTCCAAACTATTAGATAGATCAGGTAGCGATGGTGTGATGTTCATTACCTTAAGAACTTCTATTAAAGACCAATCTTTCCAAGAAAGGTTAGTATCTGGTAATATTCTTGCTCCGCTTAAAGATGTCGATCCAAACGCGGTGAATGCGGAATAATTACTCCTAAAATTTAAAGAGCATTCTCTTTTGCCTCTGGGACAAAATACACGACTTAATCTTCCATGTCCTTCGGCTTGGTCTTCATCTGTAGGCCAAGCCCGTGCTTCACAATATTTTACCAAATTAGGCCTACAGTTTGGTAGTAGTGGCTCTAAATCAATCTCTTCATTTAAATTCCATGCTTTTTCAATTATCACATTTTGAATTCCGGAATGAAAAAGTTTAAAATATTCTAATTTATTATTAGGATTGGTTAAGGATTGTAAGAGAATAAGCAAAAGAACAACTTGAGGATTTTCAATATCTCCTGTTTGATTAATCGATACTTGAATCAGATGATTTAAGTCCACATTTTCTTTTAAGCATCGATAAATTAAGAATATTTTTTCCTGATGATTTAATTCAAACCAAATATCTGTGAGGCTTTGTTCACCTAAAGGTAAAATTTCTATCTTCCTTAAAGGTAATAAAAGATTCCAGAGATTTTTTTCTCTGAGATAAAGATCTGTCGGAATAATGTTCAGTAACTCCTCTTTTTCATTAGATTGATAGCTTTCGATTATCATGATTATGTTTTTAATTGCTACATCATTATCCGGCTCCATTGTATCAATTAACTTCCGTATTTTTATTCTATCTGGGATTACTTCAAATATTTCCTTTGACAATAACAAATCATTTGGTAAAAGATTAATGGCAGATTCAATATTGAATGAATACTCGTCATCTTTAATTGCCTTAATAACTCTGTCTCTTATTTCCAAAGCACATTCTTCTTTAGCAATGTCCCCGGATTTATACTTAGTTAAAAGAATATCCATAAACATAGAGAGAGGTAATAGTGCTCTGAATTCGAATTCATTTTCATAGCACTTCTTAGGAATCTGCTCCCAATACTCTTCTTTATCCCAGGTAATATCCTGTATGCAATCTATTGCTTCCTTAACAAGGACTTTATCTACTGCATTGATTGAGGTATTTTTGTCAATTAGAATCATACATATTTCAAATCTTTTTTTAGGACTAAGATTGGATCTCAACTCGGAATGCTTTACCAGTATTTTTTCCGGTAATTTATCCCAATAGTAACTGCCACCGGAATCGGAACAATAGTTTACTATTTCATTTAAAATTGTATCATACACATTTCCTTCGTTCAACTCTGATTCTAATATCTCTAAGCATAAATCGAAATATTCTGAGTCATTTAACTTTTCCCTAAGATGTTGATATTTAATCAAGTATTCTTTGGGTATGTCACGAATTAAAAATATCCTCATTGTACTATCTTCTTTCAGACTATCTATTGCTTCTTCCAAAATCTCAACTTTTCCTTTTTGATCATTGCCAAACTCCCTAAACATTCTCAAACAAATATGGAATCTGTGACTGCCGGAGAGTAATGGTCTCAACTCATTAAATTTGGATAGAAATTTGAAAGGAAGATTTGAAACGAAAGAGCTTTTTGTGCGGGAGTGATCAATATCATTCAACTTTTCAAATAATATTTTTGTTGCATCCTCGAAATTTATTCTGTCGAGATATACTGGTAGTGCCTGTGTCCAGTATGTTGAACTATTACTAAAAGCTAATTTTTTAATTAGTTCATTATCCTCTTCATCATTAATTCGTTTGACTTTAACAGCCCTGTTCTTATTCTTTTTTTCATCAAAATATATTCCGAAAGTGACAAGAACACCCTCATTTAAACCTAAAGTACTTGATATAACATCATTTTTATGAACAAATAAGTCCTCTCCACTAATTGGTTTTATAAATCCATAATTAATTTCTTTATACTTTTCCATGTAGTCATTTTCATCATATTCACCAGTAGGCTTATAACCACCAAACCATTTAATGTGACCAATTTCTCTCATTATAAAACTAGAAATATTAAAATATTGTTTCGTAAAATTATCAAAAAAATATAACAGCTTTCCTCACAATCAGGCGTATAGCTTTTTAATTGCAATAGATGCACTTCCCTCTGAGTGATTTATAATATCGTCCTAAGTTAAGCGCTCTTTCTGCCATCCACACACCACCCAGTATATCTGAGTCTCATTTATAACAATCCTTTTTTAAAACGTTTCGAGCCACCGGGGGTCTAAATAATAATCAACATAAGCCGTAGCTGAAGAAATAACTCTTCGGTTACGGCTTTTTCATTTTAAACTAAACCTTAATAAAGGAGGTGATAATTTCTATGGCTGGCTGGTTAGACTTCTACGAAGATGAAGTCATTTGTCCAAACTGTCTTCACACTTTTACTGCGCTCTTTGTTGAAGATGGTAACCCTAAACGAATTCCCATCGTTATAACTTACCCCGCACAACTCATATTCAATTGTCCACAATGTAAACATTCCTTCTCTTTTACAAATAACTAATTCATAAACTGATTATTCGAAAGGAGCACTACTATGTGTAATAGTTCAAGGGTGAACTACGCCCGATTTATTCAGCTACTTGGCCAGGATGAATCTGAAACAATTCTGGTTGTCTGTCCTTGGTGTTTCCATGAAACGCCATTCGATCTTCTCTCTATTGAAAATCACTGTCAACATTGTTCCATCAACATAAATCAAGAATTACTGGACGTAATTCAGGAAGGAGACAGCTAAATGTATACCCCAAAATTATCGGAAAATCTAATTCGAGAACTTTATCAACTAAAACTCAAAGTAAAACAACCAATAACACGGTTAGCCAACCGTGCTATTCAAGAATTTCTTGACAAACAAAGAAAGGAGGAAATCGCTAATGAACGACGAAGTTGATTTCATCGAACAGATACTTCAGGAAGCTGAACAGAAAGAGATGCAGCAAACAAATGCATTGGTTGACCTGATTCTGTTACAAATAAGTAAATGGGAAACTCAGATAGCAGCTAACTTTGAAGAGCAAGAGAAAGAAATCCTACTCATTAAGGAATGGACTCTCACCCGAAATTCTAAGCTTCAGGATCAGATTGATCTCTATGCAAAGAAATGTGAAGCATATCTGAAGGAACTTAATTTAAAATCACTTTCGCTTCCGCACGGGTCATTGCAGCTAAGAAAACTTCCTGATCGCATAGAGATTCTGGATCAGGAATTATTCCTTAAATCAGCATCAAGAGATTTACTAAAAATAGTTCCCGCAATCCAGAAGCCTGATTTACTGAAAATAAAAACATATATCAAGAATACCGGTAAAACTCCGGAAGGAGTTCGGCTCATTTCCGGTGAAATTCAATTCAACTATAAAATAAATTCTCAACTAAATGAAAAGGAGAACTAAACATGGTTACAAGACAAAAGTTAGAATTAATTCCGAACTCTCCTGTGAATATTGAATTATTGTATGACGACTGTGTTACTGGAGACGATCGGTACGGCGGAAAATATTTTTTATACGCTGTCAGAAGCAATGGTTCCGAATATTCCTTCTTCGCTCCAATTCAGGTTCATAATGAATTAAAGCATCTAAAACGTGGTGAATCTTGTACAGTAACGAAATTGGCATGCCAGAGGGGAAAGCAGCTTATAACCCAGTATGCTGTTGAATGCAAAACATTAAAAAAGAAAAATGCTGAAACTATCAAAGATGAAAGTACAATTTCTGACGAACCGATCAGCGAGACTAAACCAGCTGATAAATACTTTGATATAATGCTCTCGAGCTACAGAGATGCACTTCTAATTCAGGAAGAACTCAATGGAATGGTAGATGTTACTCGGATTGCCATCACGCTGTTTATTGCACGCAGTAAGATGCCATATTCAAACGGTAACTAATTCTAAAAAATACAAAGGCAGCTGAAATATGCTGCCTCCTTTTATCAATAATCTTTGGAGATCGAAAATGTTCAAATCAGAAATATTCAACAAGACAACAGATGCCATATTACAAAAACTTAAAGAAGGAATTATTCCCTGGAGAAAATCCTGGAAAAGTGGAATACCAAGAAACTATATCAGCAAGCGTCCATATAACGGAATTAATTTTCTTTCTCTCTGTACAATGGATTTCTCATCTCCTTACTTCCTGACATTCCTTCAATGCAAGCAGAAGAACGGATACATTAAGCGAGGTGAGCAAGGAACATTAGTTGTATTCTGGAAATTGGAAGATACTCTTGATGCTGGGGGAAAAGATGATATCAGCAACCAAGTAAAGCAAGTACCGTTACTCAGATATAGTTATGTATTCAATATCAATCAGACATCGATAAGTGTGGGTTCTGATGATGCAGCGAAAATAATTCCCGCGGAAAAAATAATTGAGTCTATTGAAGATAAGCCTGTCATAAAGCATAATTTTCGTAGATGCTATTACAGTGTTCAGCAAGACATTATTAGCATACCAGTCATAGATGAATTCGACAAACCGGAAGAATATTATTCCAGCTTGTTCCATGAGCTGATACATTGGACAGGTCATCCGTCTCGCTTAAGAAGAGATCTATCAGCAATGGATGATGCTTATGCATTTGAGGAGTTAATTGCTGAAATAGGATCATCTTTCCTAGGTGCCCTTGCCGGAATTAGTCCCAGTATATTAGACAATCAAGCAGCTTATATTAATGGCTGGTTGAACCTGATATCTGACAACAAGCAGATTCTGGTAAGAGCCTCCATTGAGGCTCGCAAGGCAGTAGACTATTTATTATCAGAATCCGTAATACCGGAATCTATTCTGCAGTGCCGGAGCGGGCTTCCGGAATCGCTTCCCATTGTATAAGATACCTCCCTTCTAGACTCAGTTAATATTTCTCATATATGAAGGGATAATCTATATAAGCCGTGAAATATTAATCACTTCCGGGATACGATCATTATTCTACAGGGAAGACTACAGTTATTAATATTAATTTTACTGCCTCCCGGCATCAATCTAGGTTTCGGCAAGTAGTTAAATGTTTTTGGTTGTCAATAGATAATCTGCATCCTTAAATCTGTGAATGCAGTTCTTTAGCTGAAACTACTTAAGAATCAAATTTTCTTGCTGCAAGATGTTCAAGTCTGGGATCTTCCCAGATTTTAAATCCAGATTTCGATGCAGTACCGGTTTTCTGCATACGGTATTCTGATCCAGATTCTGATTGATTAATCTAACTTGGAAATCCTCTAAATTAGATGATTATCCTCGAATAGTTAGATTATGTAGTACTATCCTCCACTAATGAGTAGATACCGTATAAAAGAAAGATACTACATCCTGTTTTGTTGAGTGAAATCTAACTTTTATTGGTTTACAGCTCGTGATTGATGAATCAGCAATTAGATTATTACTGTAAATAAACTACTACTGGTAATTTGCTGAATGCAATCTGTTCTCTGAATACAATAAAATAGCCATCTTTGTTGAGATGGCTATTTTTTGTGAACACGATAAAGTTAGGAGTTATCTTTATTGCTGATAGTCTATTTGAGTGATATCCCGTAAACATATAGCAGATTGCCTGTAGATTTGATGATCTTCAGATTATAGAAGTCAGTCAATCCGGCTTTTAGCTGGTTTAGTTTCAGTGACTGGTAAACCATATTCTTACAGTATGCATTGTACCGACTGCGCAGAGACTTCAATGTAACTTTCTTGCCGTCGAGTAATTCACATTCGTCCTGTATAAAAGAAGATACCGAATTCATATCTTCCAGCATTAAGGTGGTTTGCTTCTTCAAAATCTCAGGCATTTCAAAATATACACTTCCATCTTTAAACATATACTGGTACTGAGCTCTAATCCGATTGAATATTCCAGGCAATTCTGCAGCCAACTTTGATTTTAATCCCGTGTCTTCATTAGCTGTACCTCTAAATTGATTTGGGAAATTCACAATCACGTATCTCGATATAATGCTGTTACCTATTTCATTTAATTCAGGCAACTCATTGGCTAACATCAGCAGTTTTGCTGTAGGTTTATAAGTAGCAGCTGAGATCCATTTCCTATCGCAAGTTCTGAAATCTCCCCCGGAATAAGCTTTTATAAACTCTTGAGATAGAGCATTTGCCGACATTTCAGTACTTACATTTAGATATTTATCAATAAGTTCTGATTCAATAAACTTGTTATTAGCATTCGCAAGTTGATGAATAAGAATATTCGAATAGTTCCCAACCCCAAGAAGATTTTGAATTACCGATACTAGTGTGCTTTTTCCACTACCTGCAGCACCAGTAAACAAGAAAACTCTTTCCAATTCGAGTGTATGAAGAAGAATATAACCCATTATCTTTAATACATAATCCTGTATTTCTTTGTTTGGAAGTATTTCATCCAGAAATTTGTCGAACAGTGGGCAGACTGCGTTCTCATCAAACTGAATAGGAAACTGCACTGTATTTAAGTATTCGGGAGATTTTTTAATTGTTTGATTGGCTTTAGCATCATAAATGACATTAATTAAATTAATGTGATATTTATTATCATTAAATTTTTCATCTTCCTGCAAATGAAGTTTCAGAGCTTTTAGAGCTGAATCAACTCTATTTATATTCGAAAGATCAAAATCATTTACGCGACAAAATTGGTATAGCTCTTTTCTGATCTGATCGTCAGTCATTTCCTTCCAATATAAATTCTCCGGTTCAGTTCCATATTTGAAGAATGATTTCCGACCTGTGAAGTATTTAAGCAATTTATTCTTTTCACTGAATTGTTTTGCAACTTCAATATCACTGAAAAAATTTTGATTATTTCTCATTTGTTGCCTCCTCAATGCTTGTAACACCATCACTACTGTCTAGTAACTGATTATTATTGGCTTGCTTAAATTTTGCCAGCTCTGATTCAGGTATAGCATAGTAATAGCCTATACGATTAGCCGAAATCCTACCATTCTTTATCAGTATCCAAATATACTGTCTACTAAAACCCACTTTGTGAGCAAATTCTTTAATTGAATACATTTTGTACATCCTTAATTGTTAAAAATAAATTAGATTACAAAAGTTTGATCAGCGATTTGTTACATCAAGCTATTTTTAGTTGTAATCCATTTTATACATTTCAAGTACTCACCATCATAGATCTCACAAACCTCGAAATTCATTATAAGCCTTTCAAATAGCCTTTAACCACCTGCTTGAAAACCTTCTAATCCATTTTTTCTGTTTTTTGCTTGATCACACAGTTTACAGGTTGCACATTCGCAATCGTAAATAAAAAATATTAATCACTAATAGGAAAGGTTAATGAAATGAATCTCGAAATTGGCTATCTCTCATTGCGGCTTACATTTATAGTAAAGGAGGTTACCTAATCAAAAAAATTATATCATAATTAGACAAATCAATGATATGCAAAGAAAGTATTTCTATTAATTAACATAATCTAAATAACAACAGGAAAGACAACATGTTATCAAATCAACAAAGCAAGAGTTCAATTCACGGTACATTGGAATGGGCTAAGAAAAATATTAATATTTCAAATGGTTGTGCTAACAACTGTAGATATTGTTATGCAAAAAGTATAGCAATCAGATTTAAAAGAAATTCTGCAGATAAATGGTCAGAAAATTCTTTTCGAGAAAAAATAATTAATAAAAAATTTAAGAAGATGGATGGAAGAATTATGTTCCCATCTTCGCACGATATAACTACCGATAACCTTGATGTTTGCAAAGAAGTACTCAGAAAACTATTAGTTGCTGGAAATGAAGTTCTCATAGTAAGTAAACCTGACTTTTACTGTATACAAAGTATCTGTGATGACTTTATGGAATTTCGTAATCAAATCTTATTCAGATTTACAATTGGATCTCTGGATGATAAAGTGTTGAACTTCTGGGAACCGAATGCCTCATCATTCAATTCAAGATACAATTCACTTATTTATGCTAACAGGCTTGGTTATAAGACAAGTATTAGTTGCGAACCTTATCTCGACCATAAAATAATTGAGCTTGTCGAAAAGCTCCGTCCATTTGTAACCAACAGTATTTGGATAGGAAAAGCAAACCGCTTAAAATCTATTATGGCTATGAATAATCAAAAAGATGATCTCTCGCAGTTAATGGCTGATAGTCTTCTGAAGTTATACAATAGTGGATATTCAACAGAGTTGTACGATTGCTATAAGGATGATCCTCAAATAAAATGGAAAGACTCTTTGAAAAAAGAATTCGGGATACCGCTATCTACAGAAGCTGGCTCAGATACATAATAAAAATACTCACCCGGATTAATCCTTTCACTTCCTTAGAACGACAAAACTATACCTAAAAACAAAGCCTCAAAATTGAGGCTTTTTTAATAATAGTTTTACTATTTACTAATTGGTTCGAGAATGTTAGCTCTTGTTCAATTGCTATCTTATTTTGGCTTTTCTTTTTCATCCTAATTTTTCTGCGAAATATTTTTTCGGCCGAAAATAAATAAAAAAAGGGCAGGAAATTAATCCTGCCCTATTAACATTTAAACTATTGAGATTAGATAAGCTATTGCGAGGACTACCCAAGCAACATTTATTTTCACCTCAAGTTTCGCTTCGAGTTTAATCATGGATACTTCCATATTAAGCCCAAACCGGTTTAGGCGTTAATAACCTCATTATTTATCGTGGCGTTCGTACCACGTCAAGCCTACCTGAGCTCTAAGTACAGTAGGACAGGATTTCGACAAATCACAATCTGGTTGAACCTTATGGTATCCCTATTACGGGGCACAAGATTTCCAGTTTATTCAATGCCATTCAGCCAGTCTTATCGCTGACAGGAAGAGCGGATAAGTACGCTCCTACATCTCACCTGACCCCTCCGGGTCAGTGGAGTTAATACAAACTTCGTAATATTATTTCTAAGAAGCAATTGATTTGGAATATTTTCTCGGCCGGATAAAATACTCCCCATTACCCCTTTGCTGATGTACCTACGGCTTTAAATAAGGTACAAATTAATTAATATCTAGGCTGGATCCGGTAAAGATACCGGCTTTACTGAGAAGTCTCTTTAAATCGCATTTAAATGCGTCGTTTGGTAGGAGAATATTTTTCGGCCGGAATTATTTGTATCCCCTATTCAAATTGAATGATTGACATTATTCTCCATCCTGAACCACCGCAAGATTCACAATCTTTAAATACTTCTCTATAGATATACTCATAGTCCCTTACTTTTCCATCTCCATCACATAAAAAGCATGTTTGCTCTATTTTTTCAATTAACCATTTATCATTCTCTTTAGTTAAGGTAAATCTCTCATGAATAGTTGATTTCCCCTTGTATATTCCCATTGTTTTTTCTTCTGTTTGCTGCATTACTACTGCTCTTGTATCAGTCATCATATTCACATCGGTTATACTCCGGCTTTCCTTGTCCTTTAATTCAATTGCTTCCTGAACATATTTCAATAGATTTTTTAGTGTGTCAGGATATTCGGCCGTAAAGTATTTATTGACATATTTTTGATTATGCTTTATTTTATTTTCAGCAATCTTCATATCAATAAAATTGTTCCACTTCATATATTTCATAAATGACTTAACGGCTAGGTCCGGTGTACTCAGATTCATTTCGGGTGGTTCAAAATTAATAGATAATTCTATTTCTTTACTGGATCCAATATCAGAGTCAGATTTTTCCTGGCAACTTAAGAATATAATTGATGCTATAAGAAGTGTGGTGATGATTCGCATTAAATTTTCCTCCCGCAAAAAAAAATTATTCCTTTTCTCCTGAAATATTCCTCACACACATGTTTTAAATATCCAGAAGGCCAATAAGAGAAATACAATAACTATTATGTATGGTGCGTCTTTCATGATACTATCCCTAAAGCTTTTAAACCTGCATAGATTAGCATACCGACTATAATAACAGCCAGCGTGAAAGTATTACCTTCCAGCTGTCATCATTATTCTTCTGATTCAAGGAGTCACGCATGTCAGTTCTCCTTCTGCATCTTAATTAACATCTGGTCGTATAGATTATCTATCGTTTTTGTAAGCTGACCTTTTAATTCTTTTTCACGTTCATCAGAATGACCTAAATAAATTAGCAATGCTTCGATTTGTAATTTAGTAGTTTTACTAGAATATTTTGAATGAAAGATGGCTACTACAATTAATATTCCCCCTAAACTGAAAGCAATAATCATCCACTGCTTTATAATTACTTCTTCTGGTTTAATGATAGCAACTGTAAAGATAATTAATAGAAAAGCTATACCTAGTAATCCCATGACTTTTTCGAAGATTTTTAGCCTGTTCATTCTATATTTTATCATCGAGATAAGTTTATCTAGCATGACTTTATCCACTTCAGATTTCCTTGCTAATTCGTTTGTTCCAATTTCTTCTTAGAAATCCAAATACAATCATACAAATGCCGATAGCGAGCCCAATTGCAGCATATCTACTAAGTGTAAAATATCCAAAACTTGTGAATCCACTTGATAAATTAAATACAGTTATAAAAGTCCCACCAATAAAAAGTACTGAATCAAAAATTTTGTCTTTCATAAATAGTTTTCCTTCTGCATCTTCTTCACTAATTCGTCCATTTCATCTTTGAGCTTCTGCACTTCACGAAGTATTTCATCTTCAGTGATGATAGCTTTTTCTTTAAGGATCGGATGATAGCCTGTATCTCAATCATATTACTGACAATCAATTCTTCGTTGCTGACTATTTTATTTTTGTCCGGTATTTAATTTTCTTGTTCGATAACTTTTTTCAGATTCATATCTACCCTATAAATATACTTTTTTAGTGTAATATTCATTTCTTGTTCATGCAATGAATTTATTTTAATAATAAAATAGTCCGTATAGTCTGCGTCTCCGTAATTACATCTAATTAAACTATCCTGAGTAAATCTGTATTCATAGTATCTATCATTGTATAAAAAATCTTGCGATGGATAAGTGATACCTTTTACACTGAAATCTCCATCAGCATAAAATTTTATTGCAGTATCTTTTGTAGCATTTTCCCATTCGCCTAAAATTTCTCTTCTAAAATCGACTCCGGATTCAGCTGGCTCTTTTGAGCAAGATAATAAAATAAAAGCAAATGAAATGAGTAATAGTAATTTTTTCATTTTGACCCCTTATAATTATAATAATAGTTGTGTGTAAAAATACTTACCGTATCAGCATATTTCAATAAGAGTGCGTACATACTGTAAGAATTTATTCTTGTCGAAGTCAAGCAGTGATTGTTCAGTGACTGATGTCGGGATATAGGCTATAGAGTGGTAATATAGATTTTGTGATTTGCTTGCAGCGATTTATTTTGATAATTGTATGAAGATTTCTATGCTATTATATTTGCGCCGAATCTTTTAAAAAGATGGCAGTATGCAGCAGTATATGATGGCAAAATGATGGCAAAATGGATATAAAAATATCTAGCGCTCCATCTCAGTTTCCAGTAGTTAGACTGATTACTGCATATTTAAAGAAAAAACGAAGAAAATTTATCTGCGAGAATGGCGGAATTTGGCAGACGCGCTAGACTTAGGATCTAGTACCGCAAGGTGTCGGGGTTCGAGTCCCCGTTCTCGCACCAATTCAAATTTAAAAACCAGAGGTTAATTTGGAGTTTAAGGTTAATGATATATCCCAATCAGAACGTGAAGTTGAAGTCATTTTAAATTATGATGAAATTAAAACTGATATTGATGCTGAAGTAAAAAAACAAGCCGGTAAACTGCAAGTGCCCGGTTTTCGTAAGGGTAAAGTACCGATGCACATTATTAAGCAAAGATTCGGTGATGCTCTTGAATATGAAGCTTCTGAAAAAGTTGCAAATTCAAAATTCTGGGAGATTGCAAAAGACAAAGATCTCAAACCGATTGGTCAGCCGGTTATGACTGATATTCACTTTCATCCAGAGAAAGAATTTAAGTTCAAGGTTAAGTATGAAGTTATCCCTGAAATTGAAGTTAAAGATTATACTGATCAGATTATTGAAGTACCTGATATAAAAGTCAAACCAGAAGAAATTGACAAAGAGATTGAACATATTCTGCGATCAAACAGCACTCAGGAAGATGCAGATTTAATTGGTGATGATAATAATTTTGTTTTAGATGTCGAACTTGTCAGACTTGGTGAAGATGGTCAACCTGCTGCAGACTCAAAACCAGAGAAAATGCAGATTGATCTTTCAAATGAAAACGTTCATTCGGATATAAAAGAAAATTCAAAAGGAAAGAAAGTCGGAGAGAAATTTAAATTTCATTTCCACGATGAAAGAATGGTCCCAAATAAAGATGGGCAGGAAGAAAAAGTTGTTGAACATTTTGACTATGAAGTTCTGATCCTTGGTATTAAAAAAATAATCTTTCCTGAGTTGAATGAAGAACTGATTAAAAAAGTAACAAAAGATAAAATCTCAACTGAAGCAGTACTTCGATCTGAAATGGAAAAGGATATTCAGAGTTACTATGATCAAAAAGCTGAAGATTATATCCGAAGCCGATTAATCGGATTGATATTATCAAAGAATGAATTTACTCCGCCTTCATTTATGGTTGAAAGTATTCTCGATGAAATGGTAAAGAGCGAAGAAGACAGACTTAAAAAACAAGGGATGAAAAAAGTAGATACAAAATATTTGAGAGAATATCTTCAACCATCAGCACTTAATGAAGTAAAATGGTTCCATTTAAAAAATGAGATTCTAAAAAAGGAAAAAATAGAAGTAACAGATAAAGAACTTGAAGAACTTGCGGTAAAAGATGCAGAAAAAACCGGTTTATCTGTTGAGAAGCTGATCAATTACTACAAATCATCAAACCAGATTCAACGAATGATTGATAAAAAGCTTTTAGATTTCTTTAAAGAAAAAAATGAAATTAAAAAAGTGGATCCGGAACAACTTGCAAAGAAACAGAAAGAGGAAAAACAATGAAAGACAAAATAGAAATTTTTAACCAGCTTGTACCTTATGTGATCGAACAAACCGGTCGTGGTGAAAGAGGAATGGATATTTATTCCAGACTTCTCCGCGAAAGAATTATTTTTATCGGAATGCCGATAGATGATCACGTTGCAAGCCTGACTATTGCACAATTAATATTTCTTGAAGCTGAAGATTCTCAAAAGGATATTAATCTTTACATAAATAGTCCAGGTGGAAGTGTAACAGCAGGAATGGCAATCTACGATACAATGCGTTACATAAAACCCGAAGTTGCAACAATTTGTGTTGGAATGGCTGCAAGCATGGCTGCAATATTACTTGCTGGCGGTGCAGAGGGGAAACGTTCAGCGCTCCCACATTCAAAAATCATGATTCATCAACCATGGATTGGCGGATTACAAGGGCAAACAACTGACATTGAAATTCATGCAAAAGAAATGTTGAAAACCAGGGATTCGCTTTACAATATTTTATCAAAGCACACTGGTAAATCAGTTGAACAAATTACAAAAGATTGTGACAGAGATTATTTTCTGACTTCGGAAGAAGCAAAAGAATATAAACTGATCGATAATGTTTTAGAAACCCGCATAGCTGCGGAAAAAAAATAATTTATGGGGGAAAATCTTCCCCCATTCACCTTTCTTTCTCAATAAATAATATTCTTGTTTTAACATCAAGTTTAATTTATTTTCAAATCGAAATTATTCAGAACTAATAATTCTTAATTTTTAATTTATATAATATGATTGGTCACAGATTTACAGATTTCATTCCTGATAACAGAGGTAATGGTAACTTTGATGATTTACTCAAAGTATTTCTTCAGCTTGTTACAATTACTTCCGGTGATGTTTCTGAAGCTTTAAACTGGATGAACGAACTTGACAGACAATATAATCTTACCGGTGAAGAATACGGAATGGGTAACTTTATTGATGAATTAAAAGATCGTGGCTACATAAAAGAAAATGAAGATGGAAAAACTATTTCCCTGACAGCAAAAAGTGAGATGACAATTCGAAGACAATCCCTCGAAGAAATTTTTGGTAAGTTGAAAAAAACGGCAAGAGGAAATCATCGGACTCCATTTTCGGGTCATGGCGATGAATTGACTTCAGACAGAAGAGAATACAGCTTCGGTGATACTCTGGAACAAATTGACATGACAGATTCAATCAGGAATGCTCAGATCAATCACGGAATTGAGGACTTCCAATTAACTGAGAAAGATCTTGAAATTGAAGAACGAGATTACAAAGCTCTGACTTCAACTGTTTTGATGATAGATGTATCCCATTCAATGATTCTATATGGCGAAGACAGAATTACACCTGCAAAAAAAGTTGCAATGGCTTTATCTGAACTGATCACTACGAAATATCCGAAAGATACACTTGATATAATTGCTTTCGGAAATGATGCCTGGCCGATTGAAATAAAGGATTTACCCTATCTACAAGTCGGTCCATTTCACACAAACACAGTTGCTGGATTGCAATTAGCTCACGATATACTTCGCAGAAGAAAGACAAATAACAAACAAATATTTATGATTACTGATGGCAAACCAACATGTCTGAAAATCGGTGCAAAATATTATCAAAATAGTTTTGGATTAGACAGAAAAATCATCAACAAAACACTTGATCAGGCAGCTATATGCAGAAAACATAATATAGCAATTACAACATTTATGATTGCGCGTGATCCTTATCTGCAGCAGTTCGTACGAGAATTCACGAAAATCAATAATGGCAGAGCTTATTACAGCAACTTGACAGGTCTTGGCGACTTTTTATTTGAAGATTATATACGAAACAGACGAAAGAGAGTAAGGTAAAATTATAGTATGAAATTAAATTCGATTAAAACGCTTGGTGAATTAAAGCAAAACGGTTATAAATCAAAATCTATAAAAGATGAATTGAGGGATAACCTGATAAAATTCTTAAAAGAAAATAAAAATCCTTTTGAGGGAATAATTGGTTTTGATGATACGGTAATTCCGGATCTTCAGACAGCAGTTCTTTCACGACATGATATTTTATTTTTAGGATTGAGAGGACAAGCAAAAACAAAAATTGCCCGTCTGATGATAAATCTTCTTGATGAATTTATCCCTGTCGTAAAAGGGTCCGAGTTGAATGATGATCCATTGAATCCTATTTCAGTTTATTCAAAGGAAATTTTAACAAAAGACGGAGATGGTACCAGGATAGATTGGATGCATCGTTCCGAACGATATACAGAAAAACTCGCAACACCTGATGTATCAGTAGCAGATCTGATTGGTGATGTAGATCCGATAAAAGCTGCAGCACTCAAACTTCACTATTCCGATGAGAGAGTGATTCACTTTGGATTAATTCCCAGATCACACAGAGAAATTTTTGTAATCAATGAACTGCCGGATTTGCAGGCAAGGATTCAGGTTTCGCTTTTTAATATTCTCCAGGAAAGCGATATTCAGATTCGTGGATTTAAAGTAAGGCTGCCATTGGATATTCAATTTATCTTCACAGCAAATCCGGAAGATTATACAAACAGAGGATCAATTGTAACTCCGTTAAAAGATAGAATTGACAGCCAGATTCTTACTCATTATCCGAAGAGTATTGAAATTTCTAAAATGATAACACAACAAGAAGCAAAACTTACAGAAGACCAAAAGCAAAAAATATATCCTGATGAAATATTACTTGATCTGGTGGAACAAATTGCATTCGAAGCCCGTGGAAGCGAATACGTAGATTCAAAGAGTGGTGTTTCAGCAAGACTATCAATTTCGGCTTTTGAAAATCTAATCAGCACTGCTGAAAGAAGAAGAATCCTGAACCAGGAAAAAGAAACGCATTTACGCATAAGTGATCTTTTTGGTGTGATTCCATCAATCACTGGTAAAATTGAGCTTGTATATGAAGGTGAACAGGAAGGTCCTGCGAAGGTAGCACAGATTCTAATAGCTAAAGCAATAAGAAATAATTTCTCTAAATATTTTCCAGCTCCTGAAACTTTAAAAAAAATTCAGCAGCCAAATCCATATCAGCCAATTATTGACTGGTTTAAAAAAGGAAACAAAGCAGACTTGATGATGAATCTGCCGGACAAAGATTATGAGATTCTGCTTCATAAAATTCCACAGCTTGAAAATGTTGTTAAAAAATATCAGCCATCAGTGAACGGAAATTCAAGACTTTTGTTAATGGAGTTTTTTCTATTTGGGTTGTCAGAATATTCATTACTAAGCAGAACTAAAATCGAAGATGGTATTCAGTTCAGTGATATGCTTAGCTCAATGTTCACAATGCCAGAAGCAGAAGATTTTGATGATGAAGATGATGAATCTCAGTACAAGTTTTGATCACTAATTGTCATTCCAGAACTCTGTCGCAATCGAAGTTTCCGGAATCTTAATCTGGTATTATATTTTAAAATAGTCTGATAGATTTGACGGTTAAAATAAGATCCTGAAACCTGTCTGCCGACAGGCAGGCAAGTTCAGTATGACTTTGTGATCTTTCTACCCTTCAACGATTTGATTATATTTCGATTGAATTTTATTTATCATCATTTACTTACTTGAAGAAAAAAATTATTCTCATTGGTCCTGCCTATCCCTACAGAGGTGGAAATGCACTCTTCATTACACACGCTTATGAATCGTTAAAGAATCAATTCGATGTAAAGATTTATAATTATAAACTTCTTTATCCATCACTCCTTTTTCCAGGAACGACACAGTTTGACCAAAGCAAAGAACAGGTATTCAAGGTTCCAAGCGAAAGAATTATCAATTCAATAAATCCATTCAACTGGTTAAAAGTTGCTGGCTTACTTAAAAAGGAAAACGCAGACTTAGTTGTTTTTGATTGGTGGCATCCTTTTTTTGGATTATGTCACGGAGCAATCTCATTTTTCATCAGGAAGAAGTATAAAAATAAAATTTTATTCATCACTGAAAATGTTGTTTCCCACGAAGCAAATGCAATTGATAAGTTACTAACAAAGATTGGTTTGACTTCTGCATCAAAGTTTCTGGCACTTTCAGGTATAGTTGAAAAGGAAGTTCAGCAATATTCCAAAGGAAAAAAAGTTTACCGATCCGAATTACCTGTTTATAATTGCTATAAACCACGTGATTTAACAGATCAAAAAGGAATAAAAAAGGAATTCGGTTTTGAAGATGATTCAATTGTTTTATTATTCTTTGGGTATGTTAGAAAATACAAAGGTCTGGATATTCTTATCGAAGCATTCCCGAAAATCCTTTCTTCAAATCACAAATTACGGCTTCTGATTGTTGGTGAGTTTTATGATAATCCAAAAGAATATTTTGAGTTGATTAAAAAGCTGAAGATTGAGGATAAAGCAATTATCATTAATCAGTTTGTTCCCAACGAAGCAGTTGCCAAATACTATCAAGCTGCTGATGTTGTAATTCTTCCCTATCGTAGTGCAACTCAAAGTGGGATTTTGAATGTGGCTTATGGATTTAATAAACCAGTGATTGTAACTGATGTTGGTGGTTTAGCAGAATTTGTCGATGAAAGTAAAACAGGATTTGTTGTTGCACCAAATTCTCCAGATGCAATTGCGGAAGGAGTGAATAAATTTCTTTCGCTAAAAAACAAAGTGGATTTTTCAACACACATAACTGAAAGAAACCGAAGAAATAGTTTTAGCCAACTACCGGAAGTGTTTGAAGAAATTTTAAATGAAAGCATGTAGCGACAAGCCGCAACCTGTCGCTACAATTTTGTCATTTGAGTAAAATCATCTTCTTCGTTTCTCGGAAATCTCCAGCATTCAATTGATAAAAATAAATTCCGCTTGTAAGATTATTATCGGCTGCATCATTCGCATTCCAGTTGACTGAATGATTGCCAGCGGTCATTTGATTATTAACTAATTGAATAACTTCCTGTCCGAGTATATTGTAAATTACAAGCTTCACATCTGATTCAATCGGAAGTGAGAAGTCAATCTTTGTCGTTGGGTTGAATGGATTCGGATAATTCTGCATCAATGCATATTCTGAAGGAATAATTCCGTCGTTATCATCCTCAACACTCGTTAAAATTTGATCAACATAAGCCAGACTTAAAATATGCTGGAAACCAACCGAACCGATAATTGATCCAGTTCCGGTTGAAGTATTTATGCTGATGAAATCATTCAGCTCACTAGAAGTACCTATTACACCAAAAAGATTTAAGTTCTCATCAAAGATAATATCATTAGTCTGTTTGCCTAATCCAGTACGACCGATAATAGTTGTATCACCTGTTGTTATATCTACTTTGAAAATAGTTTCTTTAGCTGGTGGTGGAATTGCTCGCGTAGTCGCCCAGAGTTCATTAGTTTGAGGATGGAAAGTAATACCCAGATATGTGCCAACAGCATCAACAACAAATGTAGTTGCACCATTTTCCAAATTTACTGTGTAAAGTTCACCGGCTCTGGATATTGTATAAAGAACACCTGACGTATCAAAAGCAATTGCTGCCAACTGAGGAATATTCAGAGTGAAATAGAAGTGAGCATCTCCCTCTGCTGCATTAATCTTTAAAAGTTGTGAAGAACTGGTTCCAGCAGATAAACCATAAATTTTTCCATTAGCAGGATTTATGGATATGCTTGTAACTTCATTGAATAAAGAAGATCCAATCGTGGTTCCTGCACCTGTTACCGGATCAATAGTTATCATATCCCCACTATTTTGAGAGCCTGAGGATGCATAAAAAACTTTTTCAGTAGCGAGTACAACATCATAACCCACTCCGGATAACGGTACGCCGCTTAATTGGGGATCGTTCGATGTTACCGGGTAAACAACATTAACTTCACCTTCAGCCGTTGGTGAATAGCTGAACTCAATTGTCAACGAGTCATAAGAAGCAACGGTATCAGGAAATGATAAATTCGTTTCAAGATTAAAGTGATCAAAAGTTGCAGGAATATTTGATATAACTAAATCTGCATCACCATAATTGGTGAGAATTGTGGATAAATGCTGACTAGAAGTACCAATCTCCACTTCACCGAAATCAATAATATCTGGATCTAAATAAGCATGAGCACCTGGATAAGTAGCCATTAATATCCGTCCAACATAAGTTCCCCAGGTATTTGTTGAACGAACATATTCTGTAAAAGTCCAGACTTCATACTCATTCACCGGATCTAATTGTATTCCCATATAGTCTCCCCATCTGTTTCGACCGGAACCAAAATCAACTACATAATTTCCAAGTCCTGGCTGCAACATTAAGCTTGGATTCAACCCCGGTGGATCTGCAGAATATTTGGAAGATACAAATGCACCGACATACTCTGTTGTTGCCGACCTACTGAAAGTAACGAGAATATTATGATCTTTGTCAATAGCGAGTGCTGGGTACAAATAGTAATAACCTATCATTCCCAGTTCTGCTTGTTCAGAAATTGAAGCATTGCTTAAATCTACTTTGTAATATCTTACGCTTGAGTATGAAGCATTTGTTGTATTTGCAATTGAATGAGCAGCATACAAATAATTATCTCTTACAATAGGTGAATGACGATGTTTGCTTCCACCACTCTCTATTCCGGTACCGCCACCAAGCTGCTGCGCAAGAGGTGCATTACCATAAGAATTAACGACAAGAGTTTTTCCTCTTAATCTTGGAGTTGGGGAAGTTGGATTTAACAATTTGTACATAATAGTATATACACCGCCATTTTGAAGTGTATTAAAGAAATATCCACCCTGACCTGGTGTATAACATATTGCTGGTTCTAACACATCAGGTTTATCTGAAGGTACATTTGGTCGTCCAATACTCCATAGATCAACAAAAGGCAAAACGCCGCCGTTACTCGCATACAAAACTGACTTATCAAGAATTCTTATTTTGTTATATTGATAATATCCTGCCCAACTAAATGAGCGTGAATTTATGTAAATGGCTTGGTCATCGTAACCAATCTGGGGGAAATCTCCCCAGGTACCTGAATTAGCTGTTCCGTTTAGTTTAGCATCCATTTTATACATATACCAGGTTCCAAATGGATCTGCATTATCTGAATAACTAATAATAAACCACCCTTGCTGAGATGGACTATCCTGCCAATCCCAGAGCATAAACCATCGGTTAGCATAATGATCATAAATAATTTGAGGATCAAAAGCACCCGAACCGATTACTGGTGAGATCCAAGAATCTGCATTAACACTTGCCAACAAGTTTCCTTGCTTATCCCAGACTTTGAAAGTGCTATTTACACAAGCAATAACGTGTTCAACACCGACTGCTATAATTGGATCAGGAGGTATTGAATTTGTCATCGCTATGCCATCCCATTTATCCAATATAACTGTTTGTGCTGTAGTTCCTTTATTGAGATTTTCAGTTGGCTTATCCTCAGTGTAAATATACGGAGGTAAATTACTCAGATCGTAATTTTCTAAATTTCCGTTTATAGATGGACCCTCAAGGTCTTTAACTTCAATTGGATCACCGGATATTGGTTCATCAAATGTCATCGGATTAAGTGTAACAGTTACTCCGGAGGGAACGTTTCCTGCTGCCGGGCCCAAATAATAAACTGAATCGAGTTGAGCAAATGAAGCAGCGGAAAGGCAAACGATAAATAGAAGTGTTAGTATAAAATTATTTTTCATATCTCTATCCTTCAATTATTAGTTGTAAAATTTGTGCGAAATTAAGTATTATGATATTAGGATACAATTATAATATTTCAATATATAAAAATAATTATTTTTCATCAGGATAAGCGAAGAGTATATCTCCTTGAACTGTTTACTTTCAAAAAACTTCGCTAACAATATTCTAACACAATTTATTCGATCAGGAAATAAGTTTGTCAATTGAAACGAAAAACACAACACTTAATGCAAAATAATTAATTGACCTGAAGTTAAGTCTAAATTCCGAAAAATCATTTGATTCGGCGAGCAATCCAAATGCTCTCCAGGTAAGAAGCATTCCGCTTATGAATAATGCAATATCAATCCAGAGCTGAGTAACGATTCCGAACAGCGGAATCATTAATCCGGTTACAACAGTTGAGATAATCCAGATAAAAGTTATTCTTGAAAGCTGCGCTTTATTGAATAACATTGAAAGTGTAGGAAACCCTGCGCGTTTGTAATCATCATCCATTACCAAAAGTAAAAGCCAGAAATGAGGAATCTGCCAGATGAAGAAGAAGAATGCTATTATGATCATCTGTGGGTCGCTCATTGAACCACCAGCAGCAACCCAGCCAATTGCCGGCGGGATTGCACCAACGAATGAACCAGGAATTATAGCAAATGGTGTTTTCCTTTTTAGTAATGTATAAATAAAATTATACCATACCAGGTTTAACAGCCCAAGAGAAAGAACCAGAAAATCCGTAAAAACAATCAGGATAACTGAGCCGATTATCACAAGCCCTGTTGAAACAATTAAAACATTTACTGGTGAAATCCTGCCTGATGGAATGGGTCTTTTATTTGTACGATTCATTTTTGCATCAAAATCTTTTTCTTGATAGTGATTCAATGCTGCGGAACCAAATGCAAGTAAAAGTACTCCTATAAGAACTGGAATAATTCCAATATCAATCTGACTACTTGCAGCAATATAACCAAATGCAGTTGTTAACATTACAAATAGTGTAATCCTAATTTTAGTCAATTCAAAGAATATTTTAAGTGTATTTTTCAAATTGTTTTACTTCGGGAGTTCCTAGTTTGTCAATTGTTCCATCAGTTTGAGATCTTCATCGCTCATTCCATACATCCAGTTTTTAAAATCAACTTCATTTAATACAACTATTGTGGAAGCCATATAAGAATGATTCAGACCGCAGTATTCTGCACAAGCTATATGATATTCACCAGGCTTATTAGCGACAAACCAAGCGATTCTTTCCTGATTCGGGTAAACATCTTTTTTAATTCTGAATGCTGGAACAAAGAAAGCATGACTAACATCGGTAGAATGTAAAATCAATTTTACTGGTATGTCAACCGGTACGTAAAGAGTATCTGTTTTTTTTCCGTCTTCATACTCAAAACTCCATTTCCACATTTGCGCTGTAACCTTAACCGGCATTGCATTTTCCGGGACATTAACGGTTTCTAAATAATTCTCCCATCCAAACCAAAACATTATCAGTACGAGTATTGTTGGAATTGCTGTCCATGTGATCTCAAGTGCAACATTACCATGAATATTCGTACCTCTCGGATTTTTTTTTCGGCTGTATTTAAATACGAACACCAACATCAGAACTGTAATCAGTGTAAGAAAGAACACGCATACAATGAGTACCACAAGGAATGTTGTGTCAAATGAATTTACAAAATTAGATAGACCATCAAACATACTTTGAATACCCTTACTGGAATGAATAATCAGAGAATAATAATACAAACGAAATTCCCAGAAAGAACAGAGCAACAATTACGAAAATTGCAAATACTTTTGTTTCGCTTCTGAGATGCATAAAGATTGAAAGCACCAGGTATGCTTTAACAGATGCAATTATGAGGGCTGTCGCAACTGTAAACCTACCTATATTCATTCCGGCTATTGCGACCGTAATTGCAGTAAGAGCCATAAGTGCCAGCCAAACGATGATATATGTGCTGTAGCTGTGTGACTGCTGATGAGGTTTGTCGTGAGTCTGCATTTATTTTCCTTATGTAATAAGATAGAATAGTGGGAAAAGGAATATCCAAATAATATCTACAAGGTGCCAATACAATCCCGCATTTTCAAGTCTCACATAGCTGTCTTTTGTTATCACACCCATTTTAGTTTGTCTTGTCATCACCGCAATCAGGAACATTCCAACAACAACGTGAATACCATGTAAACCGGTCATCACGTAGTAAAGTCCGAAAAATAAAATCTCACCCGAACTCTTTGAAAGCAGAATTTCACTTCCCGGATAAATTCCGTGATGGAATTTTGCACTCCATTCAAAATATTTATTTATTAAAAAGAATAGTGCGAGGATTATCGTCAATATCTGCAGTAACACTGATAAATTTTTCTGATCTCTTTGAATAGCAACTATGGATAAAGCAATCGTCAGACTGCTTGTAAGCAGTATCGCAGTATTAAATGTGCCGAGGATAGTATTGAGTTCCTTTGCGGCAAGGTGAAACTGATCAGCATGGTCAAACCTGTAAACAGAATACAAGAGAAACATTCCGCCAAAAAGCAAAAGCTCAGTAAACAAGAACAACCACATCCCCATTCTGGAAGCTACATCATCCCGATGAATATGAGTTTCTGTTATATGTTCAGTTGAATTCAATTAGCCACCTCTTTTTCCAGGCTTAGTTCATTTAATTTGTACTGGTAAGGATCGGTTTTAATTACAGGAATCTGATGAAAATTTTCGTGAATTGGTGGTGTTTCAATTTGCCATTCTAATGTTTCTCCACCCCAGATATTTTTTTCGGTAACAATTTGACCTTTGATTTTAGAACGATACATATTGTAAATCATCAACAATAACCCTGCAACTAAAATCCAGGATCCAACTGTTGAAATAACATGATAGCTTTGAAATTCAGGAAGATAATCGTAGTATCTTCTTGGCATTCCGAGCCATCCCATAATAAACATCGGGAAGTATAAAAAATTGAAACCCACAAACAACAACCAGAAATATATTTTTGATAATTTCTTGTTATACATTCTGCCAAACATTTTAGGAAACCAGTAGTGTAATGCAGCAAAGAAACCAAAACCTGTTCCACCAAACATTACATAGTGAAAGTGAGCAACAATGAAAGAAGTATCATGAACCTGTATATCTATTGAGAGGATTCCCTGCATAACACCTGTTAATCCTCCAATTGTAAATAGAAATATAAATGCTAGAACGAAAAGCATTGGAGTTTCAACAAGAATTGATCCTTTGTATAAAGTAGCAACCCAATTGAAAACTTTTATTGCACTTGGGATGGCTACCAGCATAGTAAGCAATGAAAAAATAAACTGACCAGTATTGCTCATTCCAACTGTAAACATATGATGAGCCCAAACCAGTGATCCAAGAAGTGCTATTGCAACACTTGAAAATGCGATAAACTTGTAACCAAAAATTGTTCTTCGTGCAAATACCGGAATTATTTCTGAAACCATTCCCATAGCAGGTAATATCATTATATAAACTGCTGGATGTGAATAGATCCAAAATAAATGTTGAAACAGAACCGGATCACCACCCAATGCCGGATCAAAAATTCCAACACCCAGCCATCTTTCAATAGCTACAAGAAGCAAAGTGATACCTATGATAGGAGTAGCTAATACCTGAACCCATGCTGTAGAATAAATTGACCAGATTGAAAGCGGCATTTTGAACCAGGTCATTCCAGGTGCTCTCATACGATGAACAGTAGTTACAAAATTCAATCCGGTTAAAATTGAAGAGAACCCTAGAATAAAAGCAGCAATTAGTGTGAAAATTACATTAGTATTAGTTCTGACTGAATACGGAATATAAAATGTCCAGCCTGTATCAGCAGGACCGCCGGGTAGCAAGATTGATATTATTGCCAGCAACCCTCCGATTGCATACATATACCATGACATCAAATTTATTCTGGGAAATGCAACGTCTTTCGCACCAATAAGAATTGGAAGCATAAAATTTCCGAAAACAGCAGGAATACCGGGAATTACAAAAAGGAATATCATGATAACTCCATGAAGGGTAAAAATGGAGTTATATGTTTGTGCATCCATAATCGTTCGTCCGGGAGCAATTAATTCGAGCCTCATTAAAAATCCGAATGTAGCTCCTGCAAGGAAAAAAATAGAAAGAGAAATTAAATACAGAATTCCGATTCGTTTATGGTCGGTGGAAAGTATCCATCCCAAAATACCAGTATGCTTCCCTTTATATTCGAGATAACTTGGTTCGTGTCCGTTTGTTTTTATAGCTGCAGAATCACCTGCCATAGTATATCACCTTGTTTTAATAATTTCTTTCTTTGATTTCAATCTGATAGTAACGAAAAAAATTCCGGCAAATAACAAAATCGCAGCACCAAAAATCCTTGTAAAACTTAATGTGTATTTCTGTCCTTCTGTTTCATAGCTGAAACAAAATCTCAGAAATCTTGCGATCGTTGGAGATACTTTACTCTCACCGGTTTCAATAACTGCCATTTTAAAATCGAATGGTAAAATACCATAACCACGACTTTCTGTATAACCTGGGAATAAGTATCTGCATATTTTTCCATCTTTATCTATGAAGATTAAAGTTCCGGCATGTCTTAACTCTTTATTCTCGCGCTTAAAATAAAATCCCGCAGCATTTGTCAGAGTTTTAATATTTTCTGATGAACCGGTTAAAAACCTCCAGCCATCAGGTGAGATTTCTTTCTCAAAACCGGATAACATTTCTTTCTTTTTGACTGAGGCTTTTTCGGGGTTTTCAAATTCATCAATACTGATTGAAATAACATTGTAATCATAACCCGGTTCAAGATCAGATTTGTTCATCACATTTGCTAATTCAAACATCAATGGATTACATATCCCCGGACAATTATAATAAACGAAAGTTAAAATTGTTGGTCCGGTAATTAGTTCTGATAAAATTACCTGGTTTCCATTCTCATCATTGAACATTACTTCCAGAGGAATATTTTTCCCAAGCTGTTCATCAACACCAATTTCAATCTGATTGTTTGAAAAGATGGCTTGGGTCAGTACAGCAATTAAAAATATACCTATATGAAATTTCATAAGTGTTACTATAAAATTTTGCTTAAGTAATTAAACAAAGCAATTCTGTCATTATTGGAAAGTTCGAGTGCTCTTGTGTTAAATCCATTTTCGTTAACATTTAGATTTAAATAATTCATAAAAGATACATCACTGCTTTTCCAGCTTTCTGAATTGATCAGTGAAGATAGCGCAAGTTTTTCATTACTGACAACTTCACTAAAGATAGCGGCGGGATAATCAGATTTGTCAGCTTCCAGTGTCTTGATTGCTTTGTTAAGTTTTTCAATTTTATCTGAATTTTCAGAAGTAAGAATATTCATTGCGGTGCTGACAGGAATCTGTGCAGGAATTTTTACTCCGGCAGATAAATTATATAATGAGTTCAATGCAGCTAAATCATCATCAGTATCAACAGGAGGATTTGTCATAAATTGCTGTCTGATGTAATGAGCAAGCGAAATCCTATCTTCAGGGGTAAGGAAATTATATGAGATCATAGCACTACCCTTAATTCCCTCTTCAAGAGTTGTATAAATTCCGGAAATTGTTCTACCGTTTATCCAGCCATCAGGGCTTGTAAAATTTCTTGGGGCAGGATTCATTCCAACAGAAGCAGGACCACCACCGGCGCCAGTTTCGTTATGACAGGTTGCACAAGTATTTGTGTAAAGTTCTTTTCCTTTTGCAAGTAATTCAGGTGTTGGTTCTTTCATTTTAAAAATATCTACCGGAGGAACCGTTTTCGCCTGAACAACCGGAAGATCAGATACGATTATTGTATCAGGTATAAATGCTGAATTTTTGTTTAAGGCAATGTTCCCTTCATTTGCAACATAATATATTCCGATGGCAACAATTATCACCAAAATATAAGGATAAAGAATTCCGAAGATAGTTCCGGGATTTTCTTTTACAGTCTTCGAAAAATTTGATATTATTTTTTTTAATTTGTCCATAAAATCTTATAGATGAAAATCTAATCCTCTTTGCAATTTTGGGTCACCGATGGGAATAAGATTTTCTTTTTTTGCTTTCATATTGAAGACCAGAATTATTATTCCAACAACAGCAATTGGGAATACAAGATCTATCCAGCTAAAAGAATAACCTGCTGATAGTTCATTCACTTCAGGCATCACAAACCAGAAAAGGTCATAAAGATGCGCAAATAATAGCCAGACGGAAATAAACTTCAATGTTTTGGGATTCATTTTGGATGGCTGCGAAACAAGAGCTATGTAAGGAACAACAAAATGAATAATAATTAATCCAATCGAGAAGATAGACCAACTCCCTTCCCACCTTTGCATAAACCAAAAAGTTTCTTCTGGTAAATCAGCATACCAGATTAACATGTATTGTGAAAAAGCTATATAGCCCCAGAAGTTTATGAATGCAAATAATAATGCACCAAGACTATACAAATGATCGTTTGTTAAAGCAGGATGGAGATAACCATTTTCTTTTAATAAAACTGTTGTTAATGTTACAGCAGCGAGTGCAGCTATTACTACACCAGAAAAAAAGTAAACGCCAATCATTGTTGAGAACCAGTGAGGTTCAATACTCATCAACCAATCAATAGCAGAAATGGTAATTGTAACTGCAAAAATTGGAATGAAGATAGCTGATAATCTGAGATTTTTTGTTGTTAGTTTTTGATCTCTGGTAGTATCCTGTTTCCTTGAATTCTTCACTATGAAAAAATAAAAAAGTGACCAGATCCCGATAAGAGCAAATACTCTGACTATGAAAAACGTTACATTTAAATAAGAAGATTTACCTTGTAAAATTTTATCTTCGGCAACAGCTTCCGGATGCGACCAGTGAAAGAGTTCCCCAACATTGAATAACAAAGGAATTACCAGCACTGCAAGAATCGGAATAATTGCTGCAAAAAATTCCACTACTCTTCTGATTGGTACACTCCAATCAGCTCCGGAAGTATAATCCAGAGCAATCAGAAACAAAGCACCAACACCAATGCTGATCAAAAAAGTGAATGCAATAAGGTAATTAAAAACAGCCCTGGAATGATCGACAAAAAATGCAACCACACCTAGAACTACTCCTAAGGCAAGCAAACCCATTCCTAATTTTGAAATGCTTGCAGGTAAATCTTTTCTCTGATATATGTAATCGTTAGTATGCATTTCAGATTTACTCCGCTTTAACCAGTTTAAGATCTTCGTCAGTAGCATTCTTTGCTCTCTGAAGAGCCCGTATGTAATTAACTATTGCCCATCTTTCTTGTCTATTCACTTGTGAAGCATAAGATGGCATAATATTTTGACCATTAGTAATAATATGATATATCATACCGTCAGGAAAACTTCTTACACGATCGGAATGTAATGTTGGCGGATTAGGAAACTGACCTGCTAATCTGCTGTCTCCATCACCAAAATTTCCGTGGCAAGGACTACAGTAGGTTAAAAATTTTCGTTTACCGAGGTTCAGATTTTCTTCGGTTGGAAAATAAGGATTAGACAGTACTTGAACCGGATTCGTCTCACCTTCAAATGGATAAGGTATAAATCCTTTAGCCACAGTTCCTTCTACCGGGAGTCTCATTGATCTGCCATCAGAAAAGAAATCAGTAGTACGTTGTGGAATTAATTTTGCCTGACTCTCCATCCAGTTGAAAGGCTGCAAGTACATTAATTTATTTAAAGTTATATAAGTGCCTAATGAAACTACTACAGCAACTCCAATTAAAAACATGATAAATCTTAATTCAAAAACGGGATAGATTTCTTTCTCTGGAAAAAATATAACTTCTGTGGATAATGGTTTAAGATTTTTTAGAAACTCAATTGTGTTTTTTTCATCAAACTTTGGATCAATAGCTTCAATAACAATTCCGAAATGATCACGCGAAACTTTCTTCATATACACTGTGTCGTGCAAAGCATGAACATTCCGTGGTAATCCAAAGAAGAAAGCAAACATTGCAACAACCGTTGAAACTGTTGCTAAAATTACCGTTACTTCAAATGTAATCGGTATAAATGCGGGAAGAGAAAAATATGGTTTACCTCCAATAATCATTGGATAATCAACCGACATTGTCCACCACATCATTAATAAAGCAACAACAATTCCAGATAGACCGCTAATTAATGTTACTATACCCAACATTGATGGTTTCAATTTCATAGCTTTTTCAATACCATGAATAGGATAAGAAGAGTTGACATCCCACTTTGTAAACCCGGCGTTAGCAACTTTTTTTGCAGCAGATGTAATTGCATTCGGATCATTAAACAACGCAGTAACCCCGTATATCCTCTTCTCAGCCATGATCTTCTCCTCGATGATGTGTGGGCTGAGCATTGTCTGCGACTGCTTTTATTTCGGCAATTGAAACCACAGGTAATGTTTTTGTGAACAGAATTACAAGTGTAAAGAATAATCCAAAGCTTCCAGATAATATACCAAGATCAACGAGTGTTGGAGTAAACATACCCCAGCTTGCTGGCAGAAAATCTCTGTGTAATGAAGTAACAACAATAACAAATCTTTCGAACCACATACCCACATTGACAAGGAGTACAATTACCATCATTACTGGAATTGATCTTCTGAATTTTCTTACCCAAAACAATTGCGGAAATATTACATTGCAGCTTATCATTGTCCAATATGCCCAGGTATATGGACCGAACGCTCGATTGATAAAGACAAATTGTTCCACCTGAACACCACTGTACCACGCTGTAAAATATTCCATTCCATAAGAATAGCCAACCATTAACCCTGTAGCAACAATTACTTTATTCATTTTCTCCAGATGATCGATTGTAATAATATTCTGAAGGTCAAAAATCTTTCTAACTAAAACCAGAACTGTTACAACCATTGCGAAGCCTGAAAATATTGCACCTGCTACGAAATAAGGTGGAAATATTGTTGTGTGCCAGCCCGGAAGTATGGAAACAGCAAAATCGAAACTTACGATTGTGTGAACAGAGAGAACCAGCGGAGTGGCAAATCCTGCAAGAATAACATAAGCTTTTTCATAATGGATCCAGTGTCTTGAAGAATGTCTCCATCCTAAACTAAAAACTGAGTAAATAGTTTTTTTAAATTTTGATGTGGTTCTATCACGCAGTGTTGCAAAGTCAGGAATCAATCCGGTGTACCAAAATACAAGTGAAACTGTAAAGTAAACAGATACGGCAAAGACGTCCCATATAAGCGGAGAAGTAAAATTAACCCACAAACTATGTTGGTTCGGGTACGGAAATAAATATCCAGCAAGCCACGGACGACCAGTATGGATAACTGGAAAAAGTGCAGCGCATATAACTGCAAAAATTGTCATTGCTTCTGCGAAACGAGCAATGCCTGTTCTCCATCTTTGTCTGAGTAAAAATAGAATAGCAGAAATTAAAGTTCCTGCGTGACCAATACCAACCCAGAAAACGAAATTTACAATACCAAATCCCCAGCTGACTGGCTGGTTATTTCCCCACATCCCAATACCATAATAAAATGTATATAAAAGACATATAATGCCAATTAATAACACGGATCCTGAAATAGAGATCGCTATATAAAACTTCTTATCTGGTTTTGTATCAAGTGGTTTTGCAATCAGTTCTTCTATTTCAACAATAGAAAGACGACCAGCAACTAAAGGAGCTTCAACTGAATAATCTGTACTCACTAAGCTATCTCCCGATCCTTATTCTTAAGTTTTGCAATGTAGGTAACATTTGGTCTGATGTTTAAATCTTCAAGTACATAAAAACCAAGTTCGTGATTTCTGTAATTATTAAATTTATCTTCAACATCATTAATATCGCCAAAATGAATTGCATTAGTAGTGCAAGCATCCTGGCAAGCTGTAGTAACATCTGATCCTTTTAATTTTCGATTTTCCCTTATCGCATCTGCTCTTGCTTCGCTGATTCTTTGAATACAGAAAGTACACTTCTCCATTACTCCTCTTGAACGAACAGTTACTTCCGGATTCATCAACAATGCAAATACTGGTGATTCCTGAAATCCATCCCTAAAACGATCACGGAAATTGAAATAATTAAATCTTCGAACTTTATAAGGGCAGTTGTTTGAGCAGTATCTCGTACCGACACATCTGTTATAAACCATTTGATTCAAACCATCAGGACTGTGTGTTGTTGCAACTACGGGGCAGACATTTTCACAAGGCGCATGATCACAATGCTGGCAAAGCATTACCTGATTGTTAACATTCGGGTCTTCATGTGTTCCTGAATAATATCTGTCAATTCTTATCCAGTGCATTTCTCTTCCTTTATCAACCTGTTCTTTTCCTACAACAGGAATATTATTTTCAACATTGCAAGCCATAATACATTCGCCGCAGCCAAGGCATCTGTTCATGTCAATTGACATTCCCCATTTCACACCTTTATAATCATAAAACGGGTTAACACTTTCAAGCTCATGTTTTTCTGCATTCTGAAAGATATCAGGATTGTTAAGATACTCCTGAACTGTTGCCTCTTTTATTATTCCTCTCTTTGCAGGTAAATCTTTTGTATGACCTTCATTGAAAGCATAAACAGTTTGTGATGTAGCCAGATTATATGTATCTGATAATTTTTCAACTTTGACATCTGAATATAGCCAGGGAGTCAGTCCGCCAACAGAAGCAAGGAGTAAGTTTGCATTAAATCCTATTCCTGTTCCTACAGTGCCACTAATTTTCCGACCGTAGCCTGTTTCAATTGTTATAGAATTATCAGATGCACCGGGTTGAATAAATACCGGTAAAGTCAAAGAATTATTTCCAGCAGTAACTTGAACCAAATCATTACTCTTTAAACCCAGATCAATTGCAGTGTTTGGTGAAATAGCAGCATAATTATCCCAGACAATTTTAGAAACCGGATGCGGTAACTCCTGAAGCCAGCCATTATTGGCAAACCTGCCATCCCGAACTGCATAACTCTCTTTCACAAATAAGGAAAAATTATTTGAAGCCTGATATGGTTTTATTCCGATTACAGATGCTGAATTAAATTTGATACCCGCCTCAGACTGATCTTTTGAATAAACTATACCATCATGAAGTGCGTTATACCAGAATCTTTTGAACTCCAAACTTAAACCGAGTTGAGAATAAATATTTTTTTCCCAATTGCTCATTAAATACTGGTGATAACTTGATTCATTAAAATCTGAAGTATTTGAAATCCAATTTAAAAGTATTGCCTCAGTCTGTCTTGTATCATAGAGAGGAGCGATTACCGGCTGCTGTAATGAATAAAATCCTGTCCGTGTTTTTGCATCTCCCCAGCTTTCAAGCTGATTATTAATCGGAAGTATAAAATTGGATAGTTCAGTTGTCTCGTTCTCCAGTTCAACAAGACTTATAACAGTATCAACTTTGGCTAATGCATCTGAGTATTTCAAATCCACTGGTAAGTTATAAACCGGATTTACATCAATATGTATCGCAACTGCTACTTCCCCTGCTTTCATTTTCGCCGTTAAATTTTTTATTTCTTCAGCAGATGATAATGGCAGAACTGAAACAGTTGCAGATTCAAAATTATAAAGCGATTCATTACCGAGAACATTATTTAATAAATTCACAGCAAGATGAACATCTTGTGGAAGATGGTCACCTGAATAGATAATTGATTTGCCTTTGTTCTTTAATAAATCAGTTACGAGTAAATTTAAAGTGTCAATGTTAAGATTATTTTCTTTCGCAAAATTTTCCAAGCTTGTTCCACTGACGTTAAGAGGAATACCGGCGCCTTTCTTATTCAAAGCATCGATTAAACTCAAGACAAAATTTAGCTGCAGATCGGGACGAAGTCTTAATCTATAATCTGCCGTCATTCCAGTCAAAGACATATTACCTTCAAAAACATACAGACGATTAAATTTTTTATTTAACACATCTCTTTTTTCAGCAAACAGTCTGTTGTTTTCAATCCTGTTGTATATTTCGCCAAGAAAATCACCATCTAAAGAAAGTATGATTTCAGCTTCATTCCATTTGATTGATGGGAATACTCCCGAACCACCTGTCCCGTTTTCGGGATAACTTTTTTGCCAGGCAGAATTTCTTACAGAATTATCAAACTGTTCGTATGAATAAATTTTTGCAGATGGATATTTGGATACAAAATCATCAAGTACACGTTTGGTAGTAGGTGAAAAGATTTTGCGGGTAATGATTGAAATTTCCCTGCTGCCAGCATTCATTAAATCAAAAACAATTTCATCTGTTGCATCTTTCCATTTATACTCGCTAAAATTACCATCAAGTTTCTTTTTTGGGCTCTTTAACCTATCAGGATCGTACAGATTTATTATGCTTGCCTGACCTTGTGCACATATCTTTCCTTTTGAAACCGGATGATCAGGATTACCGTCAATTTTAATTGGTCTGCCTTCGCGGGTTTTGATTAATGTTCCGCACGCATTTGCACATCCATTGCACGTTGATGCATAGTAGTTAGCTTTTCCAAGCGTTATTTCTTCAGGCTTTTTATTATAAGGAATGATTTCCCCTTTATCTCTGTAATCAGAACAAGCTGTTCCGGCAAGTGCAGCGGATGCGCCCAATAATGCAAGAAATTTTCGTCTAGAAATTGAAGACATTCCGTTTGTGTCAATACCTTCTGAAACGCCTTCCTTAAATTCATCCTGATGTGCTTTAATGAAATCAGGGTGCTTATAAAGTTCTTCGAATGATTGCCAGTAACTTATCTGCTCACCAGATGCGTTTGAATCAGTTTTATTTATTCCAATTAATTCGTCAGCCATTCTTCTTTCCTGATTTTTCTCTCATAACTGCATCCGGATTGATTTTTACATTTGCAGTGTTTTTTAGTGATGATGTTTTCTTTGAAAAGAAAATATTTAAAGGATTTGCTTTTAACAAAGCGGCTCCAATCAAACTCGTAGAAAACAATGCAACAAATTTTTTTCTATTCATAAAAATAAATTATCTATGACAAGCCCAGCAGTAATCCGGGCCGAAGTTTATATTTTTTAGATTAGGTAATCTTTCGTGAGCATTCCGATGACAATCCAGACAACTACTCATCGTAAATGATTGAACCTGACCCACTTTTTCTGTTTGTCTTATCTCGCCGTGACAGGCAACGCAATCTATTCCTTTATTCACATGAACGCTATGATTGAAATAAGCGTAATCAGGCACTTTATGAATCCGTTTCCATCTGAGTGGTTTACCTTCATTATAGTATTCAGTAAGTTTAATAATATCAGGTCTGTCTTTTCTCGCTATACTATGACAATTCATACAAGTTGCAATTGGAGGAACCATTGCGTGCCTTGATTTTTCAACTCCAATATGACAATACTGGCAATCAATTTGCATTGTTCCGGCATGAAGCTTGTGAGAATAATTAATTGGTTGATCGGGTGTATAACCAACACCATCTCTTTCAGAGCGTGACGCAAAATAAGTCAGTGCGAACGCCATTAAGATCACGAAAATAGTTACCGGTAATCGGTTTCTGAGAATATAATCGAGGTAAGATTTTTTCATAGCCTACCTTTTTGACATTCCCGTTGAAACACGCTTCGGGAAAAATACATTATCACTGTTGAGTAAAACCCTAAAAGCAAGATTAACAAAATATTCCGAAATTAGTTTTGAAAAATAGAAGCGCGGATGCTTTATTTATCAACCACATCTGGTTGGACAATATTTCAATTTTTGGTGTGTTAAAATCTTAATTTTATTTATTTAAAGCAAATTTTTTTAATTATTTTTATTTATCATTATTTGACTAAATACATCTACAAACATTACGCAATTAACTTTAACAGATTGTAAACAATAATTGCAGCAATGATCATCAATATAAAATAAAAAATAATCCTTCTGATCATAGATTTATTAAGAATGAAATTAGCTTTCCATCCACGCCATCCGCATTTTTTACATCTGTAGAGTTCGTACCACGTTAAATATTTTATCATCCTCTCACGAAAAGTACGCGCTCTTGAATTTCGTAATTCCCCTGTATTCTTGCAAACTGGACATATTGAATATCGTTTTTTCACTGACTTAGATCAAAAGCTCAACTGATATTAAAAAATATTCGAATAATCGCTAATAAAATAATCCCGGCAAATACTTTTTTTATTAATAAGTTTGATGAAACCAAAGCGAGCCGCACACCAAAAAATGAGCCTATTATAGCTCCAATACCCAAAGGAATTGCAGCAGCAAGAACAATAAAACCAAGAGTTCCAACAGTAGTAGCCGAATTTGCACTCTGAAATAAGTAAGAAATTGTTGAAGAAATCATCGTGACCGCTGCAATGACCGAAGAAGTTCCAACAGCTTTTCTTGGCTCCACTAAAAATAAGTTCATTAATGCAGGAAGATAAATAATTCCTCCTCCAAGACCTATGAACGCCGAAAATATTCCAACGCATAATCCCAGTGGAATATAATATCTTTCATTTAAAGGATTTTTAAGAACGAGCCATTTCCGTTTGTTCGATTCAAACAACATACTTACTAAAACAACAAACAATACAGTAGCGAAAATTATTTCAAGTGTTTTGGATTCAACTTTGACAACGAAGAATGGTGTGATTGATGCAGTAATCAGTGCCCCGATCGAAATTAATACAGCTGGTTTTCTAAAATAATTTTTTGCTCTTATGTGAAGAATTGCTGAATTGGAAACGGCGATAGCTCCAGTGAAAAGTGATGTCCCGATTGTAAAATAAGCGAGTGAAGATTCCTGAATACCAAACAGAGGTAAAGTAAAATAAAGTAACGGAACAAAAACCAAACCTCCACCGATACCCAGCATTCCAATTAAAATTCCTGAAAAGAATCCGGACACCAGAAAAAGCAGGGATGATGTTAATTCATTCAACGAACATTTAGCAATTTATTATATATCTCTTTATCTGAAAGTACTTCCAGTGCAGTATTAAGCTGAACATCAGAATTCAATTGTTCTTTTATCCGACCTTCAATTCCAAGATAACGTGCAGCAAGTTCTGATTTGATCTCTCTCAGGATTTCGTTTTTATAGATTTGCATTTCTTTTTCATACAATCCGGCGAGTTCTGATTTGATCTTTAGCAGTTCAGCTTTAATCTCATCCTTATCATCAGCACTTTTAATTAAGTTATCAATTTCCACTTCCGTTTGAGAAGTATATTTAAACTCTTCAAGATTCAGGTACTCTCTGAATTCATTATACAGTTTTTGGTCATCTAATTTTGAAAATTCAATTTTCGGATTGTTGAAAAAATAATTATTTGCAAACTTAAAGAATAATCCCTTTGCAAGAAGGCTTTTTGTCAATTCACCATTAACTTTAAATTCCACAGTTGTGTCCGGAGTAATTCCTCCTTTAGAGTAAACTTCTCTTTTATTATCTGTAAAGAATTTACTCTCCGATTCGTGAGTAGTTGATTTGATAATTTCACTGCCATCAGAATAATCAATCCGCTGGATACATCTTCCGCTTGGTGTGTAATATTTAGCTGTTGTTATTTTAAGTGAAGTATTGTAACTGAGCGGCGTTATGGTTTGAACCAATCCTTTCCCGAATGATTTAGTCCCCAATATTACAGCTCTGTCATGATCCTGGAGTGCACCTGCAACAATCTCTGCTGCTGAAGCGCTTCCTCCATTAATAAGTACGACCATATCAACATTACCAGCAATTAACGGTTCTTCAACTGAGTAATATTTTTTCACGCTTGCTTCATCACGACCTTTGGTTGAAACGACCAGTAAATCACGGGCAAGAAATTTATCACAGACATCTACAGCAATATCAAGCAAACCACCCGGATTCCCGCGTAAATCCAAAACAATTGAATGAATTGGTTTCTTTTCCTGCAGTTCTTTAATAGTCTTCTTAATTTCGTCACTCGCAGCTCTGTTGAAGTTAGATAACTTTATATAAACATCATTGCTATTCTCCGGAAAAAATCCTGAGTAAGTAACATTCTTCACGAGGACTTCTTCACGCACAAGATTGAAAATTATTGTATCGCTCATCTCATTTCTTACAACAGTCAATTCGATAGTTGTTCCGGGTTCTCCTTTTACAAGTGAAGATATATCATCAATGTTTTCTGGTGTTATGCTGGTCCCGGCTGCTTCAATGATCACATCGCCAATCTGAATTCCCTGACGTTGAGCTGCATATCCATCCATCACTTCAACCACAGTTACTTCTTCACCGCGAAGTCCTATAGAAATTCCAACACCGCCGTATTTGCCATTTGTTATCAGATCGATATCTTCAATTTTCTTTTCATCAATAAATATTGTGTATGGATCCAATGATGAAAGCATTCCCTGAATTCCTGCTCTTAAAAATTTTTCAGGGTCAACTTCATCTACGTAATTAAAAGCAACTTCTTTATAAACTCTACCCAGTAAATCCAGATTTTTAGCAATTTCAAGATAGATATCACTTCTACCCGGGTAGAAACCAACAGCTACAATAAATATCAACATTACAACTGCAATTAATAAAAACTTTTTCTTCAAGACTTAATTCACCTCCGGTCTATTAATTCTAATTCTGAAATAATCTGATTTTGTATGGTTTCAATTGTCTGAGTTCCATCAATAATTTTAAATCTTTCTTCACTCCGTGCGATTTCCAGGTAACCACTTCTGACACGATTATAAAATTCAATATCAGCAACTTCTATTCGGTCAAGTTTTACTTTACTTTTCTTTTTCTTTCTTTCATTTGCAATACCAACAGGTATATCAATGAATAAAGTTAAATCCGGAATTGTATCGCCAATCGCCAATTCATGAATTTTCATTACTGTTTCTAATGGAATTCCTCTGCCAAATCCCTGGTAAGCAGTTGAACTATCATGAAACCTGTCCGAAATTACATAAATGCCTTTTTGAAGGTAAGGTCTAATTTTTTCCCGTACTAATTGTGCACGACTTGCCGAAAATAAAAAAAGTTCAGCTTCTGCAAACATTTTGTCATTTTTATTATCAAGAAGGATTTTTCTTACTTTTTCAGAAATTTCAGTACCTCCCGGTTCCCTGAGTATTTCAACCTTTTTATTATTATCAATCAAATAGTCTTTTAATAGTTCTATTTGAGTTGATTTACCCGAAAAATCTATACCTTCAAAAGAGATAAACATATAATTTTATTTTGTTTTGATTAAAATTTAATTGTGTTAATATAGATAAACTTTATTCTCAATTAAAATCTGAGACTGAAGTAGAAAGTCAGAAAGATCTGATTATATATCGTAATCTGCCCGGCTTGGTATATTGAAGAGTAACATTTTTTGGTAATGATAATTCAGGCTCCACACTTCCCAGAGTATCTTTTACAAGATCCTGATAATTCACATAGCAGCTTAATTGCTCAGGTTTCAACCTGCCAAGTATTTCGATTCCACCTCTGATTTGAATTTCAATTTTATTTGGGAGTAATACAACTTCTTTTCCCGGCGGAAGATCAATTACTTCGACCGAAATGTTTTCAAATTGTTTATCAACAATTCGTTGGACATCAAGTTTTGCTTCAACAACATTAGAGCTATAACCAAATCCTTGCATCCTGTTTAGTGGAACTTCTGTTTCTATTCTTGTGTCAAGCATAGTCAATGTTTTGATTTCGGTATTAATACCTTTTAATTTTTTCAAATAGCTTAATGGTCCGCTTACAATTACTGAATCCGGTACAAATTTAATATCTGTTGCCAAACCATAACCGGGTTTAAAATCAAGTTCCAGCCCAGATACTACAGGTAATTTCCTTTTAATGATTCTCTCAACAAAAAATTTTATTGAATCGGGATGCAGCTTGATTATATCTACATCGGAAAAAAGAGATCGGTTTGTTTCAAGATATTTTTCGAGGTCAATATTGTATTCACCACTGTCCTTATTTAATGATACAATGAATTCAGTTTCCGGACCAACATTAATGGAGACGAGTTTCCAGCCTTGACCCCGAATTCTGACATTTATTTTTTTCGGTAATGGTGAACCGGTTGTATAACCTGGTGGAAGATTTATTAGTGCAAGTTTAACATCAGCGTTGGTATAGTAATAATCCGAAAGTGATATTGACCCCCACAAGATTGCAGCAAAGATTAAAGAAGCAATAAAAATATTAATTTTTTTTCTCACGATTCGATACCATTAATGGAGCTAACTTCAGAAAAAGAGAAAGCTGATAAAACTACCTTTGGAGAGCTTTGAAGAAGTCCAGTAATTCGCCTCGATTTGCGCGAGAAATTTCTCTGCCTTTAATGGGAAACTCTTCAAAATCTCTGGCGAATCTTCTAAGCTGATGAACATTCATCACTTCAAGTTCTGACATAGTAAATTTTTGTTCACTCTTTGACTTACGTGATTTTGTTTTTATCGTCTTGGAAAAACCACCAAGAGCTTCTTCTTTCAATTTTTCAATTGTGGAAGAAGTAGTAGTCCGCGTAACCGGTGAAACTTTTTCAAAAACTTCTTCTTCAACAGTTACTCTAAGTTTACGTTCTTTCTTTGGTTTCTCAGTTACAAAAGTCTTTTCAATTGGATAAGAATTTTTATTCTTAACAGAGGGAATTCCGTCAACAATTTCTCCTACCTGATCATCTGGTCTGGGAATTATATGAGTTGAGACTATATCACCGATTCTTTTAGCGGCAGCGGCTCCGGCATCAACAGCTGATTTAACTGCGGCTGTCTCGCCTACAACTAAAATGGTAACCAGACCACCTTCCACTTTTTCTTTTCCGATCAGAGTTACCCGAGCTGCTTTTAGCATAGCATCAGCGGCTTCAATTGAAGCCACCAAGCCACGGGTCTCTACCATACCCAAAGCTTGATCAGCCATAAGATTTTCTACTTAGATTTCTTCGGGAGAATTATTTCAACATCAGCATGAGGTCGAGGAATAACATGAACTGAAACTAATTCACCAACCCTTTGCGCTGCTGCAGCACCTGCATCAGTAGCTGCTTTAACTGCTCCCACATCTCCTCTAACCATTACAGTTACATAACCGCCACCAATAGTTTCCTTCCCGATTAACTCAACTTTTGCGGCTTTAACCATTGCGTCTGCGGCTTCGATGGAACCTACTAATCCTTTTGTTTCCACCATTCCGAGTGCATCAAGTGACAATGCTGACATAGAATGCTCCCAATTAATTGATTTATGGCTGAAAAAATAGTTTTTTCAAATGATAATGTCAAACTTATTTAAAGATAATTTTTCAATTAACACATGTAGGTCGAATGACCTGATAAAAGTTGTCAAAAGTAATCAGCTTTTTGTTGAATTAAGATACTCCTGCAATATGATTGCGGCTGCATGCATATCTAATAAATTTTTCTTTCTCCGGGAAGATTTTTTTGTAACTGATTCATTCACTTTCTCCTGCGCAATCACAGATGAAAATTCCTCATCCCAAAAAATTATCTCAACTTGTATTGCAGCTTCTATTTCTTTTTTAAATAAGTGAATTTTTTCTGATAGTAATTGAGATGACTTAAATTTTCCTGACGGAAGACCAAGAACTATCTTTATAATATTTTTTTCTTTAATTATCAGTAATAATTTTTGAAGTGATTGATTGTCGTTCACCAGTGTGTTGAATGGAGTAGCAAATATCTTGAGTGGATCACTTATTGCGATGCCAATTCTTTTTTCACCATAATCGATTCCCATTACTCTTGATTCAGGATTGAGCTGCTCCAAATTACTGGCTACCTTCAAATCTTTCTGCTTTGTACAGACCACGAAGTTTTTTTAATCTGTCAATCAGATTATTCAGGTGCTCCAGATTATTTACGTAAACCATAACCGAACCTTCGAAAGTTGAATCATTTGTGTTGATGTTAATCGATTTAATATTAGTGTTTTTATACGACACAATCGTGTGAGCGATTTCATTTAAAATTCCAGGACTATCTTCACCTCTGAGAGCTAATCCTGCTACAAACATCGTCCCATCATTTCCAGGCCAATCAACTGCAACAAGTTTATCACTATCAACTTTGGAAAGATTAATAAGATTACTGCAGGTTTTCCGATGAATTTTTACACCTTCACCGATCGTAACATATCCAATAACCGGATCGCCCGGAATCGGATTGCAGCATTTAGCATAAGAGTATAATATGCCTGAAGATTTACCATCGACTAAAATTCCGCCTGCATCTTTCCTTGCAATAGCAGCAAACTGATCAAAGGCTAAACTCTTTTCCTGTTCTTCGCTGACTTTATCACCAGTATCACTCAAAACTTTATCAATATTTACATTGCCCTGAGCAATCGCCTGATAAAACTGTGAGTTATTATCAAACTTGAATTTCCTTGCGATTTTGGAAACTTCACTTGTTGAAAAAGCAAGTTTCAATTTCTTTAGTTTCTTACTCCAGATTTCTCTTCCAGTTTTAGCTATCTTCTCTTCTTCTTTATTCATCCATTTTCGGATAGCAGATTTTGCTTTTTGAGTTTTTACAAACTTGAGCCAGTTTTTATTTGGATGCTGATTTTTTGAAGTGATGATTTCGATCTGATCACCACTATGCAGAGGTGTATCGAGCGGTACAATTTTACCATTTATTTTAGCACCGATACATTGGTAACCAACGTTACTGTGGATTTCAAATGCAAAATCAACAGGAGTTGAGTCAATGGGAAGTCTTCTTAATTCTCCTTTTGGTGTGAATACATAAATTTCATCCTGATAAAGATTCAGTTTAAAATCTTCTAAAATTTCCTTACGGGTTTCATCTTTACCAGCGCCTTCAAAAATATCTCTTATCCAGTTGAGCCAATTTTCAAGATCTTTATCAGTTGTTGTTTTATCTTCCTTATATTTCCAGTGTGCAGCAAGACCACGCTCAGCTATTTCATGCATCTTCTTTGTTCTGATTTGAACTTCAACCAATCTTCCTTCAGGTCCGATAACTGTAGTGTGGATAGATTGATAGTTGTTATTCTTCGGAATAGAAATATAATCCTTAAATCTGTCGGGGACGGGCAGATACATTTGGTTAACAATACCAAGTGTAGTATAACATTCATTTGTGTTTTCTGTATCAAGAATAATTCGCAAAGCAAATAAATCATAGATTTCCTCGAAGGGTTTATTTCGTTTCATCATCTTTCGATATATACTGTAGAAGTGTTTAGGTCTTCCTCCCATTTCATATTTCAATTTATATTCATCGAGCTTTTTTCTGATTGGATCAGAAAATCTTTTTATATAAGCTTCTCTTTCTTTCCGTGTACTTTTAACTTTTCCGACAAGTTCTTCATAAGTATCTCGATTTAAATATTTAAATGACAGATCCTCCAGTTCCCATTTAACTCTTGCAAGACCAAACCGATGAGCAAACGGTGCGTAAATTTCAAGTGTTTCCTGAGCAATACGTTTCTGTTTATCAGGACTTACGAATTCGAGAGTACGCATATTGTGAAGCCGGTCAGCAAATTTCACGAGGATAACTCTTACATCTTTCACCATCGAAAGAAGCATCTTCCGGTAATTTTCTGCTTTTGTAATATCCTGACCTTTGAAAATTCCGCTGATCTTTGTAACCCCATCAACAATCTCGGTAACTTCTTCACCGAATTCCTTTCTCATCAGGTTCAGATCAAAATCTGTATCTTCAACTACATCATGGAGCAGAGTTGCAACGACAGTAATATCATCAAGAGGGAATTCTTCAACAACGATCATTGCGACTTCATAAGGATGGTAAAAGTATGGTTCACCGGAAGCTCTGAGATCGTGCTTATGAGCCTCAAGTGCGAACTTGAATGCTTTTGTTATCAGACCTTCATCAACCCTTGGCAGGTTTTTATGGCAAACAGAAAGAAGATCCTCCAACATTTTCTGAGAGTCTGGTTTATCTTTACTCATTATATATAAAATAAATCACTCAACTTTTCAACAATAATTTACTTTATTTTATTCATTTGTTAAAGTCAGGATGTATTGAGGGAAAAAACTAGTTACTTTTACTCAGTTCTTTCTTCAATGATTTAACTCTTTCAATTCTCTCACCAAGTTCACTATCATCTTCCTGAGGTAAATTTTTGATGGACAAAATCTCTTCGCAATATTTAAGTGCATTTTTCCGATCGTCTATCTTTGCATATTGCTGAGCAATCAGATGCTTAAGTGTAATTATGTTTTTAAAATTATTCGCTACAGATGATGGATATGATACCAGAATTTCCTTATACAATTGAATTGCCATTGAAGGATTCTTCTCTTCGTATGTTCTTGCAAGTCCCCATTTAAAAGTCCTTGAATCAGGAAATTCTTTTAATGCTTTTTCAGCAACACTGATAGCATCATTATATCGTTCCTGATCAATATAAATCCAAATTAATGAATTCATTGCCAGGTAAGTATTATAAGTTGCTGAATCTGTGGCAATTACCAGGAGATCAATACCTGTATTTTTTGTATCGCTTGTAAATGGGAGCCAATCCATGAATTCCATTTTTCTGCTTTTCCAATATTCAAAAGTTCCGATGGCTATGTACGCTTCAAAAAAATTTTGTTTGATAGTTAATATTTTTTCAAATTCGGATATAGAACTTACTCCTGATGAAAGTGCTGATAACCAGCTACCATTTATTGCTTCAAAATAAGAGATATAACCCTCCGCGAGAGCATAAAAGTATCTGTACCAAATGTTCGATTGATCTTTCTTCAACAAATTTTCAGATTGAACTTTTGCACTCTCAAGTTTATTAAGTATAAACTCCTCATCAAATTCTTCGGCATAGTCATAAGCTTCAGCGATTTTATTTGCTGCGAGATAAATTTTTCCCAGAGGTAGATTTGGATAATCATTATTCAACTTGTTGAAAATTTTTTCGGCAGAATCGTAATGCTGGTTGACAATCTGATTTATACCGGAACGCAATAGCGAATCAATAACTTTATCCGGATATACCTGTGCAGAAGTATTAATAGAAATCAGGAATGTAATAAAGAATAAAAATATTTTATAGCGTACCAAACGTGCGGTCTCCTGCATCACCCAATCCCGGAAGTATGAATCCTTTTTTGTTTAACTGACGATCAAGTACGGATGTAAATATTATCAAATCCGGATGTTCCTTTAGAAGTTTATCTACCCCTTCCGGTGCAGCAATCAAGCAGGCAAATACAATATTTTTAGCACCGCGTTTTTTCAGATAATTAATTGCAGCAGATGCGCTTCCGCCTGTAGCAAGCATTGGATCGAGCAAAATCACTTCCGAGTTTTTTAGATTCTTTGGTGTTTTAAGATAATAACTATTTGGTTGGAGAGTTGTTTCATTTCTTTCTAATCCAACATGACCAAGTTTTGCATTCGGAATTAACTGTAGAAAACCTTCAACCATTCCGAGACCTGCACGAAGCACGGGAATTAAGACAATGTCCTGCTGTAATTTATAACCAATAGTTTTTTCGAGAGGAGTTTCAACTTTTACTTCTTTAAGAGAAAAAGAATTGCTGATCTCAACAGCCATAATATTAGAAATTCTCGTCACTGCTGCTCTGAATATTTCAGCATTTGTTTTCTTATCACGTAAAATAGTCACATCTTTTTTTACCAATGGATGCTGAATGATGATAAGATTTTTGAAAGTTGATTTCATTTTCAATACGTAACCTATTTATAATTGAGTAAATTTTTTACCGAGTAAACTTAGAATATTTACAAACGGAGAAAGTGGTGGTGTGTAATTATAATTAATTTTTGAAAGAATAGATGCCGGAGCTTTCAATTTTATTAATGCCGATATCAGGTCAGCATAACCAGAAACTTCCCTGCCACCAAAAAATGATGCACCTAAAATTTGTTTATTCTGTTTATCAACAACCAATTTACCAATTACAAATTCACTTTCTGGCATAACATCAACCAGGTTTTTCGTTTTTATAAAAGAAGTTTCAAACTCGAATCCGGATTTGGTCGCTTCACCTGAAGTTAATCCAACCTGAACAAAATATTTATTAAATATTTTCACACTAATATTATTAATGATTGGATCATACTTTACATTTCCACCTGCAGCATTCTCTCCTGCAATACGACCCAAACTATAAGCATGAGTTGCGAGTGGAATATAATCCGGTTTATCAGTAACTGCATTTAAAACTTCAACATTATCACCAGCAGCAAAAATAAAACGGTCCGATGTTTTTAAATATTGATCAACTTTGATTGCTCCGGACTTTCCTATTTCAAGTTTTACAGATTGTGTTAAAAAATTCTCCGGCTCAAAACCGATAGTCATCAAAACCAAATCTGTTTCAATGAACTTTTCACCAATTCGTACTGCTACAAGCTTATCTTCAGTAATAACCGGTTCGATCTCTTCAATATTACTAAAGAATTCAACTCTGTTCTGAGTCAATATATTTTGGATTTCATCACTAAACTCTTTATCTGCAATCGGAAATGGTTTTGCTTCTTTTTCGAAAATTTTAAGTTTGATATTTCGTTTTACTAAAGCTTCTGTTGCTTCCAAACCAATAAATCCTGAACCGATAATTACAGCTTTTCCAACTTTATTTAGCCTGATATATTCATCTAATCTTCTCAAATCATTTACATTTTTGAGATTAAAAATATTTTTTATATGCGTATCAAAGTCGGGTAATGTTTTGGCTTTTGAACCTGTGCAGAGTATAAGCTTATCATAATCCTGTTTGATTATTTTATTTTCAATTAAGTCTTTTACGATGATTATTTTCTTTTTAGTATCAATTTCTTCGACAAAATGTTTTATAAATACTTTCACATTTTTTTCTCTCTGAAATGTTGAAGGGTTGAAGTAGACAATTTTATTAATATTTTCTATTTCACCAGACAGCACATAGGGCATTTCACAAGTTCCTGTCGAAATGAATTCATTTCCTTCGTACAAAATTACTTCAGCGTTTGGATTGAATCGTTTTGCTCTTGCAGCAGCAGCAGGACCAGCAGCATTTCCACCAACAACAATTATTTTTACAGGTCGTTTCATTTATTCCTGTGCTGACGATTTTGATTTAAAGCTAAGTGTCATCGGAACTCCTTTAAATCCCCAACGGCTTCGAATCAACTTTTCGAGGAAGCGTTTGTAATTATCTCCGACGTGTTTTGGATAGTTGCAAAAGAATGCAAAGATGGGATAATGCTCACCAATCTGGGTAATGTATTTTATTTTAACTTCTTTACCCGATGGTGTTGTGTGAGGCGGTGATTTTTCAATTTCAGACAGAAGAAATTCATTCAGTGCTTTAGTAGCTATTTTCTTTTTCCGTTCTCCGCTAACCTGCTTACTGAGCTCAATAAGTTTAAAGATTCTTTGTTTCGTAAGCGCAGAGATAAAAATTATTTCCGCATAATCGATAGCACCCATTTTTTGATGAAGTAATTTTTCGTACATCGCTGAAGTGTTGGAATCTTTTTCAACAAGATCCCATTTATTTATTGCAATGATCAATCCTTTTCTCCAGCGAACAACTTCATCAATAATTTTTTGATCCTGTTTCTCTAATCCAATTACTGAATCGATCATAACAACTGCAATATCACACTCACCAATTGCTTTTAATGTTCTTATATTAGAATAAAATTCAATACTTTCCTGAACCTTTTTCTTTTTACGAAGTCCTGCTGTATCAATCAACACTATTTCTTCACCATAATATTTCAGGATCGTATCAATACTGTCGCGGGTTGTTCCGGGAATATCTGTCACTATACTTCTTTCTTCGCCAAGCAATGAATTTACGAGTGATGATTTTCCGACGTTTGGTCTTCCGACGATTGCAATTTTAAGTCTTGGATCTTCTTCAGGTTTTTCCTGTTCAGAAAAGCCATCGGTTACATCTTCAAGTAAATCACCAAGATTTCTTCCGCTTAACGCGGATACCGGATAAATTTTCTTGACACCGAGTTTATAAAATTCTGATGCAGCAGCATCAAAGCCCGGTGCATCTGCTTTATTAACAAGCAAGAAAAACTCACGACCGGAAGTGCGAAGCATTGTCATTATTTCTTTATCGGTTGGAAGGATACCGTCGCGAACATCAACAACAAATAGAATACTATCAGCTTCACTAATTGCAATTTCAACCTGTTCACGGATTGCAGTTTCAAAAACGTCTTCACTTTCAGGCACATAACCACCAGTATCAATTACCTGGAATTTTTTACCAGCCCAATCCGCTTCTCCATAAATTCTGTCTCGAGTAACACCACTTACATTGTCAACAATCGCATCTCTTTTTCCAACGAGCCTGTTAAAGAGCGTAGATTTCCCGACGTTCGGTCTTCCGACTATTACAACTAAAGGTGTTTTCATATATTCTAGTTAATAAAAAAGTCCCGAGAAACTCGGGACTTAAATATAAATATTTGGGACGGAAGATTACTTCAACAATATCATCTTCTTTGTGTCAATATAATTCCCTGCCTGCAAGCGATAGAAATATACACCGCTTGGTAATGTAGAATTTACAATAAATAATTTTGAATGAGAACCGGTGTTCTGAAATTCATCATCAATTAATGTTGCGACTTCCTCACCAAGTGAGTTGAATATTTTAAGTGAAACATTTACTGCATCAGGTAATTGATATTTGATTGTAGTGCCTGGATTGAATGGATTCGGATAATTTTGCATCAACTCAAATCCATCTACAGTTACCAACTCATCCGGGTTAATATCCGTACTTATTGGTTCATATCTTACTATAAAATTTCCACCAAATCCCGACGGTAAATGAAGTACACGATTGACCGGGTCATAATCAGTATATACTTGTCCATCAAGTAAAATTTCAGAAATTTTCAATGCATCATTATTAATAGCAATCGGAGTTAAATTAATATCTCTATCGGTTGTTAACGAATAAAATTTGTAGTGAAGTATTGACGGTTGAAAATGATAAAGAAGTTTTCCATACAGATAAGTGTAATATCCGGTTTCAATCGAATGATAGCCAGCTTTACCGGAATTTCCTTTTGCTTCATTCCAAGCAAAACCGCCGCGGCGTTTCCTGTTCTCATAAACCTCACCGTTCTGATGGTCAACAAAAAATTGCATAAAAAAGTTTATGGTTTCATCTGCCATTTGGAGATACCAGTTTTCACCGGTTTGATTATACATTTGTAATCCTGCAACAACAGCTTGTTCCATTTGCCACCATGCTTTTGCAGAATCCTGCAATCCCCAAAGCAGCATTTCACCGGTGATACGATTAAAATCTTTATATGGTCCGCCATATTCGTGGTCATAACCATTTTGCCATACATCGTTGATCATATATTCAGCAGCACTCATATTGCTTGTATCAGGAAATAATTGATTGATTCTTGCGAGACACCATCCGGCTTTTAAAACGTGACCCATAATTGTCATTGTTGCGCTATTATCCCAGTTCCAGTCAGAATCAAACTCCTCTACAAATCCAATTGCCTGCTGTGGCATACTTGCAGCAAATCTGATTTTTATTTCTTCAGCAATTTCAAGAAGTCTTTCTTTGTAACTTTCTTCTTCTGTCATCAAGTACAGATATAGAAGATGTGTTGTGATTGCATCGACAGTTGCGTTGAAACTTTTATTCCAGGCTGTTGAGTTTGTATAATTCGTTTGATCAAAATAGCCTTCAAGACCAGGTCTTTCGTCCCAATAATAATTTTCAAGATACTGATAACCTTTCATAAGCCAGTTCCAGGCGGTTGTATCACCGGTTGCTTCGTAATAAGCAGCAATTCCAAGTAGAGCATAATGTTGATAAAAAGCAGTTTTGTTTGCAGTTTGATTAATCGGATTTCCATTTACATCAAGTTCCTGAATCCATCCGCCGTAAGTATCATCCCAGGCGTGAAGATACATCCAGTCCAATGCAATCTTTGCATAATATAGATAAGTTGTATCACCTGTCAGCATATATGCACGAGTCATTCCGTACGCATTGCGTGACTGAGTGAGCATATTTTTATTTGTACCCCACTGTGTAATTACATTTCCAAATTTATCTATGTTTGTGAAGAATCCACCAATTGAATTATCCCACGTTTGAATCCAGAAATTTGCACAACTATCTGTGTAACCAATCGCCAGATCAGGATTAATCAGATATGGTGAAGTAGGATTATATTGTGCAAATGTTATTGTATTAAGTATTAAAGTAAGAGTTAGTAAATATTTTTTCATAGGTCATAATAAAATTTTGTTACGCAAAAGTAATGATTTAAAATATGAAGGGCGAGTAAATGACCCGCCCTAAAAAATTTATTATAATAATTTAATTAAAAACTAAACTTCATGTTCAATGTAGGTATGAGTTCAGTTCCAGTTGCTGTATTGATTGGTTCAACTCTAAAGTTTACAGCTAAATTATTATTAAATCTCGTCGCACCCCATACAGCTTCGGCAGCACTCAAGAGATGATTGATGTAAATTCCTATAACTGCAGTTGATGAAGTATTGTAGTAATCGTTTGCCTGCCCACGCAAACCTGAGTAGTAATCAAAATTTGGAGATATCTGAGAATTATTTGCTCCACCTGTGTAATCATTCCATCCGCCGGCATATTGATGATACTTTCCAATCATTTCGTAGTACTGCTGCTCTCCGTGAGGTGGAAGATTATGTGAACCTGTTTCTGCGGCATTTAACTCAGCCCAGTTTATTCGTTCCCATGGCGGAAGATTCGGATCATTACTAATTATAATTCTGTTCAACAATTCCGGATCGTTGTTATATTCAAATTCAACAAGCCATTCAGCATAGCGCACGACACTCCAGTTGTGATCTGGATTATTATAATCATCGGCATAATTTTCGAAAAATTCAGTTTGATCATCGCCTTTATTATCATAGGTAATTGCAGTAGTAATTAAAGTCGCTTCAACTGCAACAAATATTCCTGCAATCCACCAGTCTTCATTGTAAACTTGTCCGGCACCCGGAATTATCGCAGACAATACACCAGAAAGCACGGGAGATTTTTTTGACGGGAGATCATCCGCTATCGGGTTTCTGTTTAATTCGATATAGTTACTTGAAATAATTTTTGAATCTGCAAACAAGCTGCCTGTCAATTCAATTTTATTGTCTGGGTTTTTCTGCCCAAACGCAAAAGCTGAAATCATAAGAAATAGAAAAAGAAAAAATATTTTTGTCGTTTTCATCGTGGTTACCTTAAACGATTTGGATTTGTAAAAGCTGTTTTCGAATTAACAATATCAAACCCGAAAAGAATTCCACCATAAAATCTCCATTCTTTGCCATAAGTTGCAACACCCTGTTCAACGACCTTATCAAATTTATCAAAGCCATAAGAAGCATTAAAGAAAATAGCAGTCGGGAAAAGATAATAAGAATTCATATCGAGTCTGATCTCAGCACCGGCGCCTTTTTTAAAATCGGAAAATGATGTGAAGTTTCCAGTCCACGCATTTCCATAATCAAAGTGGAATGAGAGAAATATTTTATCAAAATAGAGGAAGCTCAATTTATAATCAATATTTCTCCATAACGGGAAGCGATAAGTGAAATTAACCCAGGCAATTTCATTTCCGCTTATTGAATAAAAAGGATAAGCTTTCATACCAATCAATCCGCCAAGATAAAAATCAAAAAAGTCAGGAACAGCAGGACCCAGAATTGTTCCACCAACCAGACGTGTTGTAAATGTGTGATCTCCCCAAAGTTGTGAATAAAGACTTCCGTCAAACAAAATGCGATGGAAATTATAATCATTGTAACTTGGTACAAGTAATCCATCTTCAATTACATATTCACCTTCATCATTAAACTCATTCCATTCATAATCATAAATTATATCCAGTGACATTCCAACAGGATTGATATCAGTATCACGTGTAGGTTTAAGTGCTTCAAAATTATAACTTACTCTGAAATCTCTCCCAATGAAATAAGTATCATCTGAAGTTGGGTATAGAATTGGTTCACCGTCAGTTGGAATTATGAAGCTAGCCAGTGTTGCAGTGTAACGACTGAAAATAAATCTGAGCTCAAGATCGTTATAACGATTAATTATCTGGTGTCTTGCAGCAAAATCAAATTCAAGCAGATTGTAAGTAACTTCAGTTGGAATCACCTGATCGTAGGAAACATTTCCATTCACGGTATCGGCACCGAACAGAACATCCACATCAGATTTTCTGCTGACACTGTAAAGTTCTGCGGAAAGTTCTGGTCTTAATCCAATAAGACTTAATAATGGAAGTTTATTTTTATATTCAAAGATGAAGAACAAATCACGTTCCCACACTGCATTTATATCTGCACCTGCAAAGATTGAGTAACGGTTCAGCATATCATTTGACGCAACATAAACGCCGGGTTTTATTCTCTGCCAGAAACTGTTTTCAGTGTTGTAATTATCAAACCTGATATATGGGAAGAAGCTTAATGTTGAAAATGCGCCGCTGTATTTTGTTTCCACATACTCAGGTGTTTCATAATCATTAAAGTTCTTTAAGGAGTCAACATTAAACTTTCCTATATCGCCATTTGGTTTTGATAAATCGAGAGGAGGATTTTTTCTCCAGACATAAGAGTTACCTTCCACAACATCTATTTGCTCATCATTATCAATTAAGAAAATTTTATATCCTGAAGAAGTATAGCCTGCATAAGTGATTTTGCCATTTTCATCAATAGCTGGCATAAAAGCGCCGCCAAGAACATTCGTCAACTGTTTATTTTCTTTGGTTAAAAGATTTAATGAATAGATATTAAAGATACCGGTTTCGTCGGATGCATAAATAATATTTCCATTCTTATCGAATGTTGGATTCCTTTCATCTTTATTCGTCTGGATGACGAATTCAAAATCGCTGCCATCAACATCTACTTTTGCAATGTCCCTTGTCTGATGATATGAATAATCAAATATGATAAATGAATCATCATTTGAAAATTTCGGATTATAAACTTGCTCACCATTTTTAAATTCAGTAAGAGCTTTGAAGTTATTACCAGCTATATCAATAATTCCAAGATTGGTAGTTCCGTCTTTCTGAAATAAAAATGCAATTTTCTTACCATCACCTGAAACATCCGGCTGGTTTGCACGAAGGTTTTCCGTTAACCTTGTTTCCTCATCTTCATCAACATCATAAATAAAAATATCGTGGACATTGTACCAGTTTGGATTGTCTTCGGTAATCTTTGAGTAAAGAATTTTATTTGTTCCAGGAACCCAACTATAAGTTGAACGAACTCCAGTGACTAAAACTTTTTCTGTTTTAGATTCTATATCATACTCATAAATTGAGGAAGGGCTGAAATAATCAGATGATTTATTTGAAATATAATAAATCTTTTTTCCATCTTTGCTGAATGTCGGATAAAAGTTCCCGAATCCTTTGTCAGCAATCATCTCTCCTTCAACTAAGTTTGTTCTGATTTTCTCAACCCGCTGTGAGTAATCTTTTTCAAGATAACTTTTCCACTCGTTATAAATTTCATTTCCATTTTTACCAAGAACGTCTTCAAAAGCTGCATCAATTGTAAAGTTACCGAGCTTGCCGAGCTTTTCCGATATTTCTCTTAACTTATCTTCACCATACTGCTGGGCAATGTATCGTGTCAGTGCAAAACCTGAATTGTAAACTGATTCGTTGCCAAGACTTGTTTTACCGAATACACCCATTTCGTTCCATGTCAGCATATTTCCATCGAGAACATAGCTGCGTAAAATCATATCGCGATGAGAATCCCAGTTATCGTAATCAAATTCCTGCCGCATATATTGTGCAGTTCCTTCAGCGAACCAGGCAGGTACATTCACTGAAGCAATCGGATAGGAAATTACATAGTTCGGATAGCCGTAAAGAATGTCTGGTCTTCTTTCTTCCTGATAATTTAATAATTGAAGAAAGACCGCAGGGACTGAACGCGAAAGTTTCATCGCTGATTGTATCTGAACAAGATGTGTGAATTCGTGTGATATTACATTACGAAGCCAGTTGTGAGTTCCGCGAAGATCAAAATCAAGTGCGCTTGTCCAGATTTCAATTTTATTATCGAAAAAATATGTTGCACCGTTTGAGTAGTCATCAAGATCTTTAATCACATAATGCACTTTATCAGGTTCGTAATCGTACAAAGAGCAAATCGGATCCCAGACTTCATCCGCAATCTTGGCTACAACTTTTGCCGTTCGTTCTGCTCCGTTGTGATAGTGGACTTCAACATGTTTGCCTTTGATTGTAAACCAATCGAGTTCAGGATGAAATTCTGTGAACTGGGCGAATGTTCTGTCAAGAGTAAATAAGCTGATTAAAAAAGTTAATATTAAAAATTGTTTCATTTGATTTGAAAGATTGGATAGTCATTCATTGTCATTAATAGTCATTTGTTGTCAATTCAATATTTTACATTCTAAACTTTCAAACAATGAATGACAGCGAAACAAATGACAACTAAATGACACAATGTTATTTTACGACTGCTATCTTTATAACTGCTTCTTCTGTTTTACCGCAATCACACGCTGCTTCTATTCTTGCGAGGTAAACTCCGCTTTGAATATCTCCGACATTCCAGACAGTTTCGTTATCCATTCCACCTTGAGCATCATCATTCAGTTCTGCGACAAAGTCTCCCGCAAGATCGAAAATCTTTATGTTAATCTTTGAATCTTCAGAAACATAGTAACGGATGTTTGTTGTTCCTTCATAAACCGGATTTGGATAATTATATGCTCTGCTTGATGGAAAGAATTCATTTATCCTGTTAGTGTTCTCCGCTGCATCCACGAATGATGTATTTTGTGGATTGCCATATTCTTCTGACCAGTAAAGCTTGCCTTCAACAGAACTGATTGACCATGCTGAAAGAACATTCTGATCATTTAAAACTAAAAGATTAGTTTTACCATTTGCATTATATAAAACAGGAGTTACTGAAACACTGCCACCACACGATATAGGAAATCCCGGAACAACCTTACCTGTTCCACCATCTATTGCAAATATTCTTCCATCTTTAGTTACAGAAATAATTTCTGATTTGCTGTCACCTTCAAAATCTGCTGTAAGCGGAGTTCCAACAAAGCCAATTCCTTCGGGATCAGTGAAAGGAAAGTTATCTGCAATTGCACCAGTTAAATTATAAACTTCAATATTATTTACATTATTAAGAGCGATGTAGTTTGTGCCGTCCTGCTTTAGATCAGTAAGTGCAAATGAATGGATTGTATCAGAACCCGGGATGGAAAATTCCGCAACAGCGGCTCCGGACTCAATTGTATAAAATTTATTACCTGTTACCAGAACTATGGATGAATTGATTCCTGATTGGTTTTTTGTCGTCGCGATTCTAAATGGTAATTCTGATGCAAATGAATAGGTATATCCTTGATTATCATAAAACAGAGTAAGAGATGATGGTGGATTACTTACTAATTTTGATTCGGTGATAAAAGCGAAATAATCACCAGATGCTGAAATTTGCTTAATGATATTCGTTGTGTCAATTTTAAATGAATCGATCAAATTAGGATTGCCAGCAGCTTCATCATAAAACAATATTTTACCATTGCCCGTACCAATTGTTAAACGTCCAACTCCTTGTCCATCAATAAAAACTAATGAAGGTGAGGTTATTAATTCCTGAATATCCTTAACCAGCAATTCAAACGTACCTGAAATTGAAGTTCGAATATTTAACAAATTTTTATTCACACCATAAGAACGTTGAATATTGTTTTTTACGTTACCGGACATTTTAAATTCAGAGAACGCACTTACTTCGCTTGTATTTAAACTCTCATCAATTACTTTCAGATCAGAATTAACTAAAGCATAGTAATTAGTTAACCCAAAATCATCAGTCAAAACTGATAATCCATTTGCTTCCCCATCAGTCATTAAATCAAGTGTAAATAAAGGCTTCACGACAGAATCGCCAAACTCAATTCTGAAACTCATCCGATTATCAATTTCAGAAAAATCTTTAATTGTAATTAAACTGTTTGCACCGGTGTTTGTTAAAGTGTTTGGTCTGGTATCTTTTGCAAAACGGTTTTGAAATAATTCAGAAGGATTATCTTCAAACCAGAAGTCATCTTCTGTTCCTTCACCGATAACTTCATCTCCGAAAATTGTATAAAATCTCTCACCGATATCCTGAACACCATCAGCCTCTTCAACATCAACACCCCTTCTGTTTTTATCTGTGTTGACTTTATTCTCTGCAATCTTTTCGTTAATCACATTCTCATCAATATGCCAGATAACAATTCCGTTTCCGGGAACAGCCCAGTCAAACTCATCAACATCAATAATAACTCCTGCGAGTGAATCAACATCAAAGCTGCGGTAACCTGTTGTGTCATTAGGAAAAGATTTGTTGCGGAATACATCACCGATCACATAACTAATTATTGATCCGTTGTCGTTTGCGTCACGAATACGATTTTCAATTAAATAATATTCAGAAGAGTTTAGAGGAACTTTTAGTATAACTGTATCGCTAATGGCTGCAGCTAAATTAGTAACGATATTCACATCAGCATTTTGAATTTCCATAGTTACCGGTTCAATCCAGCCCATTCTTATTTTTTCCCAAGGAGATGGTTCGGGAGGATATGTTCCAAGAAAAGCAAAAATGCTTTGTCCATCCATCAACCCAAATCTACCTATTGCGCTTAAACCGGTTTCAGTATCAAATAAATCCGGTAAACCGAAATGACTTCCAATGCTTGCACAAATCAAACCATTAATTGTAATTTCAAAAAGAAATGTCCCGCTGATTGTTTGAAGTTCCCTGCTTTCAGTTTCAGGAATAATCATGCTGTTTTTAATATTGAAATTACCGTTTGAAACCGGAATACCTTCAAATTCATTTCCATAAATTTCTTTAAAAGCATTTTCGCTCAAATACAAAGATGGAAGATCTCTTTCATTTCCAATACTTCCGGGAAGCGAAATATCTCTTCCAACACCTGCGTGAAAAATCAGAAACACATCGTATTCACTAAAATTAAATCCGGGATAGATTTGATCGGCTTTCGTCCACGCCTCAACTGCAAAATTCGCGATGTTTGTAAAATCATCGGAACCGGGAGCTGGTGAATAATTCCGCATTCGATCAGTAACAGAAAAAGTATCTGGCAGGACTTCGTATTGTATGTTAAGTTTTCCTTTCGAAACTTTTTCAAAATAATTTTTAGCAAAGAGAAGATGTGATTCAAAATATTTTTTATCGTGTGGAAGCGGGTCAAGAATATCACTACCATAATTCTGTGAGTATATACTGCCGAACTTTCCATTACCTGATGTTGTTCCGTCAGCGTCTTGCTGAAAACTAACCATAATGGCAAGTATCTTTAATGTGTCATCAGCAGTAAAAACATTTTGACTTGCTGCGGGAAAAGGATTGAGCTTTCCAACAAAAGATTGGGCAGATAACCTGCCCAATTCAAATATTACGAGAAGAGAGAGAAGTAAATATTTCATAAGAAAATTTTAGATGCCCCTTGGAAATCCTCTCTGTGGTTCCGGAGCTGCTCCCCAGCCAATTAAAATCGTAAATCTTAATGTTCCATCCAGTGGATGGTTTTCTTCAATTGAACTTATGTAGCTGAAATCAAATCCATAAATATCATATCTTAAACCCGCGCCAAATGTCATAAACTTTCTGTTTCCATGTGCAGGGTCTTCATAGAAGAAACCGCTTCTTAATGCAAATAGAAAATCACCCGGCGTTCCATACCAATATTCTAATCCCATTGATGTAACAACGTCTTTTATCTCTTCACTCATCGTATTATCACCCCAGGAAGTAATTATTCCAGTGTAAAATTCCTCTGATGATGTTGAATCTCTGCTGACAAGTAATTTGCTGAAATCAAGAGTATAGACTAAGGAGTTAAATTCATCTCTTAACAATTGGAATGCGAATCCCAATCTGAAGTTAGTTGGAATCGGATCAGATTGTTTAGCATCAATGTACGTTATCTTTGGACCGAGGTTGCTCAGGTTAGCACCAATACTCAATCGGTTTTCAAGTTCCCAACCGAAAATATTCAAATATTCCGGACGCCACATTCCAGCAACGTCGAAACTAACAGATGTTGCAACACCGCTGCCTTCTTCCTCACCGGTCGGCTGATCAGAAAGTCTGCTGTGGATTATTCTGAAATTAAAACCAATACCCCAATCACTTCCAAGCTTGGTAGCGTATCCAAGTGTAAGTGCTGCGTCGTATGCACTGAAAGTTCCAACGGGTTCGGGTCCACCTTCAAGAGTTCTGACGAATTCACCAAAGTTCATATAAGTAACACTTGCAGTTACATTACCACTCAATTCTTCCAGATAGGTTCTGAAAGTCAGGTAATCGTAAAACAAATCCAGATTAAATTGAGGCAGCCAGTTACTGTGCGTAATTGATACTTCTGTACCAGACAGAAATGCAACGCCTGCCGGGTTCCAAAATATTGCGGCTGAGTTATCGGCTAAGCCTGTACCTGATTCACCAAGCGCACCAAATCTTGAATCAGGTGATAAAAGTAAAAATGGAACGGCAGCTTCACCCTGTGCAAAACTTTTTTGCGGAACAGCCAGCATAGCAAGCCCAATCATCAGGAAAGGCACTAATACCTTCATTTTGTTTTTCCTCCAAGAAATTATTTGTTCGTCTGTATTTAACATTATCGTTCCTCTTAAGGTTTGAAATATATAAAAATTATTTCGATTAAAAATACTTAAATATTGCACACTTATTTGATAACCGCCAGCTTACCAAGGACACTCTGGGTGAACTCTCCGTCAACAGTTTTTACAATCAGCTTATATAAATATGTTCCATTACCAAGCTGGTCTCCATCATCATCCCTGCCATCCCAATCAACTTTAACAAATTTTTGATCTATATTTTTTTCTTCAACTTGTTTTATCAATCTGCCAGCAATTGTGTAAACATTTATCTTCACATCAACCGGCTGGGTAAGATTATGCTGAAAAGTAAAAGTCGTATTTGAAGAAAATGGATTTGGATAATTATACACATCGCGAATAACCAAATCATTTGAAGAAACAACTGTAAAAAAGCCTTCTTCATTTGAAAAATTATTAAACACGTCCCATGCTTTTACTTCAATCGTATAATCACCGTCAGACATTTTATTAAATTGATAATTTATTTCACCTTGTTTACCACCGGCATCAAGTTCGCCAATGAAGTAATCCGTAAAATCAATCGGATTTCCTTCGTCTTCGTTCAAAATGCCTTCCAGTTTGTGCCCAACTCCCGTGCCAGTAGTATTTAAGCCAGTCTCATCAGAAAGCTTAACAATCAGGTTTGGATCGGAATCAACAAGGTAAGAACTTACATAATTTGCGTTATCAAAGAATATTTCGATTTCAGGACCATCACCATCGTTAACCGTTGTTGAATCAGTTCCGCCGACAATAATTTTATTTGTAAATGCTAAACCATCTGATTCAGGGTCAAAGAAATAAAAAATAATTTTACCTTTCTTATTTTCGTATGAAATATCTTTCGGTACCACAAACTCTGTTTCAAAAGTACCATTAGTAACGGATACTCTTCCACGAAAAATAACGCCGCCTTGTACCAGCATTGAATAGTTAATTTCTTCAAGATATTTGGTTCTTTCGGAATCAAATACTGTCAGAAGTCCTTCACCATTATACTCAGTCCATTTGGATCCATCCGGTTTAAGGATTGTTCCTGCAATTTTTGTATTACTAAGTGCTCTGATCTGTACATCAGAAATTAACGGCTGCCCATTAATTGAATCAATATTACCTGAATATTGAGGAACATTTAATCTTAGCGTTGGATCTCCGAGCAAGTGAAATTTCTGAGAATTGACAGTATTATAAATTTGTTTAGTTTTAAATACAGAAATACCGAGAGGAACACTAAGATTCATAGTGTCTCTTTGAAGATTAAGCAAATTTTTCATCAGCTCGTAATTCAAATCATGGTTCTGTCCTGAAAAAACTAACCTTGTAGAATTAAATGTAGCAATTGATCCTGCATTTTTAAGAAATAGTATTTCTTCAGCACCACTTTGAAAATTTGGAATATCATAATAACCAAAGTCACAAGTAGCAGCGCAAAGGAAAAAATATTTATCATTTGTAAGCTGAGGAATTATTACTGATCTTTCAAGAATGTATTCGTGCGCCCAAACATCAGGATTTCCATGACCAATATAATTAATCAACAAAGTTCCCTGATTCATAATTTTTAATATGTCAGCATTAGCCAGCGGTTTTCTTCTTCCATTGCCTGTGATTACAACAGGGTAATCTGCGACGTAAATCTTCTTTAAATCGAAAGACGGTGGTATATAAATATTTGCAAGTGTTTCTGATGGACGTGTATGTTCATATCCTTCATATGCGGTAGATGTATATCCATCATCAGCAACTAAAGTAATCAGATTACGCCATACTCCACGTTCAGTATTCGTTTCGTAGTGAATGATTTTATCTATGTAGGTGTTTGCTTCATTCACGTTTCTGACGGTTAACCGACCAAATGCAATATCGGGTTTTGTATCTTCTCCGTCAATCCTTGCAAAGAAATCGTCAGTACAGTATGAGTCTTTACCATAAATCATCTGTAATGATTCCTCAGTCTCCCAGGGCACTACATAGTTATCGCCAAACCCTTCAACATTTTTATAATCATATGTGCCTTTTCCCATTAATAAAAAATATTCTGGTTTGATTTGCCAGTTTTCATAAGCATATTTTATAAAATCTCTGACAGCCGAAACATCCTGCAACCCGCCTGAGAATTCGTTGTAGATTTGTTCAATATCAACCACGATAGTAGAAATTGGAATTTTGGATTCATTCTCACGATACGTTTTAAGCCTATTCGCAGCATCCAGAAAATTTTTGTGAGAGATAATAATGAATTTCGCACCATCAGTAATCCCAATTAAATTTGAATTCGCCTCAGAAGAAGGATTAACCGGGTCCAAATAGTTATCATTACCAACTGCTATATATTTTCTGATCGCGTCAGCATTTTCAGCTACTTGAAATCTGAAATCTCCACCGCTTGGAAAGCCAGGTTTTGGGCTAACTTCAGCAACGTTACTAAAATCTGTCACATCAAATAACTTAATATTAGAGGATGGAAACCCACTTAAATAATATTCAACAACAGCAGTTGAATCTTTCGAAAAAAATATCAGATTATTACTGACCGGCTTCAGTTCTTTCTCATACGTGATTTCAAAATAGTCCAGGTAACCAATTGACGTAACAGAGGAAGAATTTAACGTAAACCGAAGAACACTTCGATTATCAGGAAGTTGCCCGTTAAAAGTTGCACTTCTGACATGTGCAATTCCAACAGTATATCCTGTTGTATAACCCGGTAAATTTCCGGAAAAAATATTGTTTGAGTTTTCTTCCAAAGTAAGATTAAATGCCGAAGTTGTTGCATTTATAAATCTGAATGTATAGTTAATTGGATTTGAAGCAAGCCTGTAATCCAATTTATTCATATAAGTTCTGGTTGAAATTGATTGCGAAAAATCATCGCCCATAAATTGTCTGCCGGATTTGGCTAAATTTATTTTATCAACTTCATAATCCGCAAAAGCTACAGTGGAAGTTTGGATTACATCCTGTGAAGTATTAAGACTTGTTTTATTCTGAATCCGTTTTCCATTCACTCCACCTGCAGTTATCCAAAAATAATTTTTATCAGAGAACTGATGATTATACCTTACAATTGTGCTGCTAACGGAATCATAATCTCTGAACTTTGTTCCTCTTCCATAAAATAAAATATAGTCACTGTCATCAAAATTTCCATCATTCTCTCCAACTACAACTATTGCATTTTCGATTAAATCAATAGTGCGAGGTGTGGTTACTTTTTCGGAGAGTACTTTTCCACCGTTATTATAGATTTTAATAGTACGCGGATCAATTGTTGAAACATTAAAACCAAATGATTGCAATCTTGATTTATCAATTCTGTAAATTCCTTCAGTTGGTGCTTCAAACTTTACCCATTGACCTGTTGAAAGAACACTATTATTTACCTTTGACAATTTCTTATTCTGTCTTATCCAATATTTTGCAGCATCGTAATTGATAACAGAATATTTCAGGATTTCATCTTCAGTCTTCTTACCGTATGTCTGACTATTTCCATAATTAATTTGAATTACTATTTTTGAATATAACCGGATTGAACTACTGTTAACATCAAATTTAACAGGTAGAAATCTTATGGTCTGAACTTGCAGTCCCCGTGCAATTCCAAAATCTCCGAACGAAGCAATTTCAGGGAAATCAGAATAATTATAGTATTCAGGTGAAACTTCGTATTTGACTACATCAAGAAAGTTATCTTTTTCATAAGTAGCTGCCGGTAAAATTTTTCCACTTATAATTTTGTAAACTGAATTGAGAACTTGAATTGAATTACCAAATTCAGATGGTACACCAATTATTAATCTTCTCTCTGGTATTGCGGGAGTTCCGGGATTCGCAGATTCATCATAATATCCGAAAGCTAAATTTGTATTCCTGAATTCCACATTGTTAATCCTGGTAAGCGATGTATCTAAAAAGTGTGGAGTGTATTCAATGATGATCGAACTTTGATTTGAAGAAATAATTCTGATGTCCTGCTGCGGAAATAATACAGAAGTGAACAACAAAAGAGTTATGAAGATTTTGCTTATCATTGTTAAGTAATCGAAAATTACTCTGTGAATACTTTTTAAGATATTATTTAATCTGACATTCCTTAAGAATATCAATAATGTAGCAAAACCCTGATAAAACTCCTTTGATTTGAACGAAATTTAGTTAACTAATGGATTACCAGTCAAGTCATTTCTTTACTGTAAAATAGCTTTACTTTTTTCAGTATTTCCTCTGAATTAAGGTAAGTAAATGGAAATGTTGATTCAACCCAAACAATTTTTTTGTTATTATCGATTAAAACAATCATCCTTTTATTCATATTAAAAAGATTCAATGCACCATATAACTTGCTAATTTTTTTATCGACATCAGCCAGCAGAGGAAATTTAAGTTTCAGTTTTTCAGAGAACAATAAATGTGATTCAACTGAGTCTATGTTGATACCAATTATGTTTATTCCGATTTTTAAAAAATCATCTAAGTTTTTATTGTAATCTCCTAATTGAGTTGAGCAAACCGGAGTATCATCTTTTGGGTAAAATGCCAGTAATATTTTTTTATCAAGATGAGCATATAATTCGAAATCATTTCCTCTCTCATCTTTTAAAATAAAATTAGGTGCAATTTCTCCTGCTCTCATAAACCAAGTATTTCTTTTTTATTTTTCATAGAATTAATACAAAACTGAATATGGTCTTCTAAAGATATTTCAAGTTCCTGAGCACCTTTGATAATATCATCCCTATTAACTGTTCGGGCAAATGCTTTGTCTTTCATTTTTTTCAACACTGACTTGACTTCAACCTCATCAATTGTTCTTGATGGACGTACATAAGTTACCGCTGTAATAAAACCTGCGAGTTCATCATAGGCAAATAATACTTTTTCGAGTTGAGAAGTTCTCTTTACTCCTGTATAATCTGCATGAGACATGATTGCAATTCTGAATTGATCTGAAAATCCTCTCTCTTTTAATATTTCGTTTCCTTTGAAAGGATGTCCATCCTCCGTTGGATACATTTCATAATCAAAATCGTGCAGCAAAGCTACATTCCCCCAGTAGTCAACATCCTGATTTAATTTTTGAGCATAAGCACGAACACACGTTTCAACTGCGAGTGCATGTTTGATTAAACTTTCACTTTTTGTGAACTCATTAAGAATTTGAAAACAAATATTTCTGTCTCTTTCAATATCAGTCATAAAAATTTTCCTTCACTTTTTTTTATGTCCGGGATTATAACTCGGACACAGATCACCAATTACACACTCGCAGCATTTTGGTCTTCTTGCAATACAAATTTTTCTTCCATGACTCATCAAATAATGTCCTAAACTTATCCATTCCCGAGACGGAAAAATTTCTTTTAATCTTTCCTCAATCTTTTCCGGATTGTCAGAATCAACAAAACCCATCAGATTGGATAATCTTTTAACATGGGTGTCAACAGCAATAGCTGGAATTCCAAATGCATTTCCGGCAACAACAGATGCAGTTTTTCTTCCAACTCCGGGAAGTGAACAAAGTGATTCGAAATCAGCCGGAACTTCGCCGTCGAAAATTTCGATTAGCATTTTACAACAATTTTTTATGCTTTTAGCTTTTTGATGATAAAAACCCGTTGAAAAAATATCTTTCTCAAGTTCTTCGTTTGAAACCAATAGATAGTCTTCTGGTTTTCTATATTTTTTGAAAAGTGTTTTTGTAACAAGATTTACTCTTGCATCGGTACATTGTGCAGAAAGTATTGTAGAAATTAAAAGTTGAAATGGAGTTTCAAACTCCAGGGCAATTTTTATAAGTGGGTATTCTTTCTTTAATCTTTTAAGAATTTCGGAAGAATGCTGCGAATCAACTTTTAACTTATGTTTTTTTAAACTTCGCATCTTTTATTTTTAATCGCTCCACCGGATTGTTTTTTAATATATGTTCTTGAATAATAGTTTCTACATCATCAACTAAAACATTACCATACCAAATTTGTTCTGGATAAACAACTACAGTAACCCCATGCTCGCAGGCATCCAGACAACCGGCTGCATTGGCTCGGATTTCAGTACTGAGCCCCAGTTCTTTCAAACGCTTTTTAAATAAATCCCTGACCGCCAGACTGTTCTTGTCGGCACAACATCCTTTAGGATGACCTTCAGGTCTTTTATTCTCACAAATAAAAATGTGTTTTTCAAATCGTTTCATAATTATTACTATTTCCTTAAAAAGTAATTGGGCAAAAATACACATCTATTTTTTTCAAAGTAAAAACTAATGGAATTTTGTCAGATGTTATAAAGGATAGAAAGAAGTAGCGCGTGCGGGATTCGAACCCGCGATCTCCGCCTTGAGAGGGCGGCGTCCTAAGCCACTAGACGAACGCGCCGATAGAAAAAATATTTTCTTCGGTAAAGATAAGCAGCACCTACAATAACTTCAATTTTATTAATAATAGCTTTAAATAATTCCTTTCGATTTCAACCACTTATACCCAGAAATTGATTTATAAAATCTTTCCCTCGCAATTGCTTCCTTTCTCGTTTTAAAAGTTTCATAAAAATGAAGTGTATATGGTATGTGCCCTCTGGTATATCTAACTTTGCCAGCATTATGGGTGCTAACTCTTTCGTTAAGGTTTTCGGTTGACCCGTAATAATGTGTGTTATCCTTAAAACTTTTTAAGATATAAGCATAATACATTATAGTGAATGTCATTGAGTTTTGTGTGAGGGATTCCTTCGAAGGAGTCCCTTTGGGAGAACCCGCGATCTCCGCCTTGAGAGGGCGGCGTCCTAAGCCACTAGACGAACGCGCCGATCTAATTAACAATTAAAAATGAAAAATTTACAATTAAAAAATACGAAACCAATTAAATTTTAATTGTAAATTGTTAATTATACATTATTCATTACTAAGCTGTCCCGCTAGGACTCGAACCTAGACTCTTCTGATCCAGAGTCAGACGTGTTAACCAGTTACACCACGGGACAAAATTTGATTTGTAAATATAGATATGTGTGGTTCCATTTACAACGTAATGCCACAGCAATTTCAAAGACAATTACTTTTTTCTACCAGGTTTTGTTTAATCAATCGGGTGTAAATAAATTTTTTTTAACTCTATTATTCACTAATATTATCACGTAAAAATATATTTTATTTCAAATGAAATTACATATTACAATATTGATTTTGTTATTTGTTGTGGTCTCTTTTCCTCAACAATATCAATTTGAAAGAAGCATCGGGAAATTCGTTAACGCGTCTTCATTCTATATTAATTCCGCAGGATTTATTTACGTATCTGATATAGCGACAGATGAAATTACCGCATTGGATACTGTTGGAAACATACTCAAAAAAATTGGAGGATATGGATGGAGGGAAAGTGCTTTCGATAATCCTGCTGATATTTTTGCTGATGCTTTGAAAGTTTATGTGGCGGATAAAAACAATAACCGCATTCAAAGATTTGATAAGAACTTAAATTTTAACTTTCAGATTTATACTCGTGAAAGTGAAAATGAACAGGAACGTTTTGGATACCCGCTAAGTGCAGTAATGTCAAATCTGGGAGATATATTTATTCTTGATTCAGAAAATTCAAGAATAGTTAAGTTTGATATCTTCGGAAATTTTCTTCAAAATTTTGGCGGTTATGATTATGGAAATTTCGCTCTCGAGAAACCGATTCAACTGGCAGTCTCGATGCAAAATAATATTTTTGTAATTGACGGAAGTGAAATTGTTATTTTCGATCAGTATGGTAACGGGGTTGGCAGAACTTCGGGTGCGGAAGTGTTTGAAAGTATCAGGATAATATTTGATTGGCTAACTGTAACAACCAAAGAAAAAATTTTTTCTACAAACCTGAGATTACCGGACATTAGTCTTAAAGAAATAATTCTTTCAGGAATTGATGACAAATTAGATTTAGTATCAGCATTGATTTTTAATAATAAGCTTTACGTTCTGACAAATAAAGAGATAATAATTTTTTCCCGAATGTGAGTCTCTGACTTGAATCTTCAGCTATTTAATAAATCTCCGCAGACTTCTCAGGTTTCCAAAATGAATTTTATTTTTTTATGTATTTCTATTCTTTCATTATTGGGAATATGGATTTATGGATTTTTAACACCAGTGTTGCTTGATATTGATAACTCTTTCCTTCAATTTCTATTTGCAAGAACTTACTCGACAATGTGTCATCAGGATTCAGCAAGATGTATCACGATTGGTAATGAACATTTACTTGTATGTGCAAGATGTGCAGGAATTTATTTTGGGGCATTTATAACTTGTCTGATTAATTTATTCCGGAAACCAATTCATATAGATAAAAAGATATTCATATTTATGTCTCTGCCGATACTTCTTGATGTTATTTCTGTTCTGATGGGATTATATCAATATTCAAAAATTGTTGCATTTCTAACTGGATTAATTTTCGGAAGCTTTCTTCTACTACTTATAATTTCAGAATTAGAAGATTATTTATTCATCGAAAAAGTTTTAAAAAATGAATAAAAAGTTTTTATCAGCATTAATTTGTGGTTTTGGTGCAGCAATACCAACTGCCATTCAGTCGATGCAAGGTGTTGCTTGTTGTTTGCTGGTTCCCTTCGCTTCAGGATTTGCTATTTTCATTTACAAAAAATCTCAGCCAGATTTATTAAAAATTAATACTGGTACCGGAATTTTAATCGGAGTTCTGACTGCAATTGTAGCTGCTTTTTTCGCGAGTAGCTTTGACGTAATTATCACTTACATTACCAGGTCAAGTGAAATCATATCAACATTGCCGCAAGCTGAAAAACTTGTAAAGGATATGAATTTAGGTACGGCTGCTGATGAATCACTAAAAATACTCCATAAGATTACCGATGAGATCCATACTAAAGGATTTTCTTTTTATTATACTTTTCTCATTACTATCACAAATTTTATTACGTATCCGATATCCGGTATTATTGGTGGTATTGTTGGTACTGCAATAATAAATAAACGAAAACAAATATTTTAAAATGATTTCAGCCGTAATTTTTTTCGCACATTTTCTTTTCTTACTTCTGATTTTTACATGGAAATGGCAGAATGATGGAACCTCAAGTGCTCTACTGAATGTCAGTCTAATTTTAATTCTCTTTGCTGTAGGGTGGTCGATAACCGGAATGATCGCAAAATTTATTATGGAACCGAAAGGATTAGGAATTTATTATGACAGAGATACTTTTTCTCTGACTCTGTTAACAATCGCAGAGTACATCTTTTATAAATTCTATTACAAAAAACCTATTGCAGCCGGTAAGGAAAAATAATAACTGCTGTTTGTTCAACCTGTTTTTGATGAGAACTAAGCGCTTCGAATCTCCACTGCCTTAGTGAATTGATAGCTGCGTTCTCCAATCTTGTATCTGCTTTCATTTTGGGGATGATAGTTCCCACAGTACCATCAGGCAAAATTGTAAATTGTAATTTTATGTTAACTTCTTTTTTAACTCCTTCAGGATATTGAGGCAGGATAAAACTATAAATTTTTCTTGTACCTTTTCCACCCCAATCAATATCAAATCCAAAATCACCCTGTGCATTACTATTATTTCCTTCCTCACCCAAATTTGAGTTTGAAGTCAGGGTTTCAGTATTCTTTTCTGTTTTCTCTTCTGCAATTTCCTTATCATTATTCGCAGGTTTTATTTCGCTTTCATTTTCTGTATTTATTGCAACAGGCAGATCCACCTCTTTTACTTCAGGATTTTTTTCTTTCGATTGCTCCTTCTCATTTGGTTTAGGCACTTCTTTAATAATACTAATATTATTTCCTTGTGCACCGGATGAACCAGATTGACCTTCTATACCAAATGTTAATTCTACATAATCAGAAGGTGTATAATCAAAAGATAAATTAATAAAAAGAAGAAGCAGAAAACCTATTCCATGAAGCACAAATGAAATAGCATAAGATATTCCAGAACGTTTTTTGGAAGACATAGCAGACCTCCTTAAATATTTTCTTTCTCAGTTTCGATTGTAAATTTTCCAATTCCAACAGATTTTGCAGCATCAATAACTTTTATTACAAGGTCAATCTGTACAGTCTTATCAGCCCTGATAATAAGACTACCTTCCTCCGCTGCACCTTTCAATTCAAGTAGTTTACCTGACAATAACTCAATTGTTGTTTGATCAGCTCCCGCATACACAACACCTGCAGAAGTTATTGTTACAACTAATTTGGTTGCATCTGAAAGCTCGTTTGTTTTTGAACCAGGTAATTTTACCTTTACACCGGTTTGGATTACGAATTGTGATGATAGCAAGAAAAAAATCAGTAACAACAATACCATATCCGTTAGTGAGGCATACGAGAACACGCTTAATGGTTGATTTGATAATTTAAACTTCATAATTCTACCTACATCTCAACTTCAATTTCATCATCAAATTCATTTACCGCTCTGGTTGAATCCTGCATAGTATCCACTACATCGTTTGCGACAGTTTCCATATCTGCCACAAATTTGCTGACTGCACTCAGGAAATAGTTATAAGCAACGTACGCAGGAATTCCAACGATTAAACCAAATGCTGTAGTTAATAAAGCTTCCCAAATGCCTCCGGCGAGATCTCCGGGATTAGCAGCACCTGCAAGATCCTCAATCCTCATAAATGCCTGAATCATACCGGTAACAGTACCAAGAAATCCAAGCAAAGGAGCTACTCCAGCTACAGTTGCAAGAACTGATAAACCTTTTTCGAGTTTGCTTACTTCCTGTCTGCCTGCATTTTCAATTGCTTCTTTAACTCGTTCGTGACCCATACCAAATTTTTTCAAACCTTTTCTCACCATATTACCAATTGGAGATTTCTCTCTCAGGCAGTATGATGCAGCTCCACTCATATCTTTACTTTTAATAAATCCTCTTATTCTGACGAGGAAGGCAGGCACATTGATTTTAGCTTTACGAAGAATTAAAAATCTATCGATAGCTACTGCTAATGCTACAACAGAGCAGAACAATATTGCCCACATAACCATTCCGCCCTTTAGAAAGATTTCAATTAAATTCATTTCTCTCCAAATATTTATTTTTATTACTTAATATATTTTTGTTGAAATTGTTTAGCAAATTCTTCCGACGTAAAATCACCTACTATTAACTTGTATTCAGGATTTCTTCCTCTTTCTACTGTCTCTACGATTGCATTATATCCTAATTCGAAATATCTGTCTGCGGCACGATTCACATCTTCTTCAGAATTATATGATGCAACATAAACAACATAAAAGTTTTTATACAGGAATATTCTATTTGACTTTTCCACTTTTGGTTCAGCAACAGTATTCTCTTTCTGCTCCACTGGTGGTGGTGTTTTAATTTCTGTGGTTGTTTTGTTCTCCGCTTCTTTATTTTTATCAGATTTATTTTCTGTTTTTAACTCGGTCGTCGTTTCAGTTATACCTTCAGACTTATTCTTTTCGTTTATGACTGATTCATTTTTAGATTCAGAAAAAAGATTCTGATCATAACCGGAAATATCAACTTTTTCATCTGACTTCGGATAAGGATAAGTTACAGCGTACTCATAATCGCGTTCGATGACATTGCCAGTTGGAGGAGGTTGAATATCCTGTACGATATTAGTGTGTTCTATTCTTCCTGGTTTTTCTTTTATAACATATAAATAAATTACGATTGCTCCAATTACAACTAATGCCATAATCGAAACTATCGGCAGAAAACTTTTTCTTTCACGATAGATTGAATCACGGTTATTTTTTGTTTTCCTGAACGGAAACTTATCGTTCCCTCCTTTTTTATCTCTATAATTATCAGCCTGATAACGAAATGAATCTGTTTTTGATTTGACTTCCGTAAACTTTTTATCTTCTTTATCTTCAACTGATTCTGAAATAGTACTGACGATATATTTCACTGTGTCAATTTCTTCTTCATCAGATTTAGTTGTAGAAAGATGCGAACTGACGGGTTCAAATTCATTTACTTTATCTTGACTATCATTTTTATTTGTCCGAATATCTTTTTTCTCAGATTCAATGCCTTCGGTATTTCTGGAACCGGGTTGAAGCTGTTTTTCTTTGTCTAAAAATTTTGCTCCATAATTCCATGGTAGAGCTTTTTCCGGATTTTCATTTGCATCTTTTTGAATAACTGTTTTTGTCTCTTCAAAATCCTTTTTAGGAACAACTGATTCCTTTGACTCGACAGGTTTAGGATCACTTTTTGTTTCTGTAATTTTTGAAGTAGATGACTTAGATGTTGATTTATTTTTCTGTCCGGTTTTAATTAAAAAATTCAAATCGAATGTTAGCGGAATTATGAGTTCTTCAACTAATTCGTTGTCAAAATCTTTTCTTAATCCGGCAATAATCACCTCTGCTTTTGTTGCAAAGGATTTTATTAATTGATTTCTCTCTGTATGCGGGGCGAAATCACCTGCGGCAAGGCTTTTCTGAAAATCTTTATCATCAACCCATAATGTTTTCAGATTTGCAATCTTCAGAAAGTGAATGGAGCTAAGATCACTTTTAATTTTTGCCTCATCTGAAAATATCACCAGTTGGATCAAGTATGATTTCGGAATTGGTGAGTCAGGAGATTTCTCAAGTTGAATTCGGCAATTTCTTTTATGGAAGAAACCAAGATCGTAAAAATGAAGTAAGTCTCCGGGTTTGAGTTTATTGCTCAACCTGTTTACAAACACTTCAAAAAAGAATGATGAGGATTCAACCGAAACACCACACTTTTGAGCAACTACTTTTACAAGGTCATCTTTGCTTATCATTTTATTTACCTATCACGTGTATTTTTTTGGTTCAAAATTTCTCACTAATAATTTGAAAAATTGTTCCACCATTTTTATTGAATTAGTCAAAGTAATAATTAATTCCTAAAAGTGCATCAATGGGCGCTTCCTGATATCCTTCCCATAGAGTTCTTTTAGTATTAAAAATATTATTTAATTCAAAAAATACACCAAAATTCTCCTGAAATGAATAGTCAACTTTTAAGCTCAAGTCAAAATTACCCGGTAGTTTTCTACTATCGGTATTTTCTATATCCGCATACCTTTCAGAGAAGTAATCAAGCTTTGTTTCTGCTTTCCACTCTGTAGAAAAAACATATCCATAAATTAGTGATGCTTTGAAATTCGGGATGTAAGGGATTATTCGGGAATCAGAATCCTGAACGTTCAAATAATTTGCGGATCCATAGAAATATCCAAAAGGTCCAAGATGATAAAGCATATTAAGAAAAATATCCCAGCTCGTAGCATCTGTTGTAATTACTTCAAAGTAACCTGAGTTATTTATATTGTTATAATACGGAAGATTATCTGCATCATAAAATTCAATTCCGCCATCTATCTGATAATATCTATCATATTCATACTTGATTGTTGCTCTAATTTTATTCTTCTTTTTAAAAAACACTCGGTTCAAATCCTGCTGGTCATAATAATAATTATTACGCAAAAATTTTCCGGCAGTTAAGTATTCACCAATCGGTGAATATTCAGCAAACAGTATCAGATTTTTTGCAACCTCTGCACTCCCGGAAGCAAAGAGACCATTAAGGTTATCACCTTTGGATGCCGAAAAAGTAATGCCAGCTTCCAACATTACCTTTTTGAAAATTTCTAGTGATGCTGTTGGTCTGAAATAATATCCATCAGTGTTAGCATCGGAAAGAGAGTCAGTGCTCAAGTTCTGATGCTGATACAATCCTGACAGATTAATATTAAATTTAGCAAATCTTAACCTTGTGAATAAATCTACATAAAAAATTGACTCATTAAATTTTTCATCATCTGCATAAGTAAATTCTCCACCGCTTCTGAGATCAAAATTAAATTCTTTCATATACAGATTTTGAATATTTAGAGAAGTGTTACCAATATTTAAATTTCGTTTGCGTTCAGGATCATTTGAACCAAAAAATTTGAAAATATTTTTTGAATGATCACCGCTTAATTTAAACCTGGTTCCCGGAAGAACGTTAATATCGGTCGGTAAGCTGTAACTGAAATCAAGTCCTCCATGAAGATTTTGTTTATCGCTATTTTCCTGATAAGCCCGCTGATTATACCCGGACACAAATCCGTAGATCATTCCCCCTGTGTAAGGAAATACATAATTTAATCTTCCTGCAGGAAGCTGGTTTAATCCTGCTTTAAATTCAAGAAAACCTTTTCTGAAATTTGCCGAATCAAGTCGTGATAATTCAGACTCAACAGGGTTTGAAATCTCTGCAACTTCCAGAAAGTCAGGTTTATATGCTGGTTTGAGAAAATCATCCGAAACTGTTGAGATATAATCAGGTTTTAGTTTATCAACTTTTCTTACTGAGATTACATCCTTACCAAGAATCACGAAATCAGGCAACTCCACATTTGGATTTTCGCCCTGAGGTAATATTACTGAACAAGAAATTAATAATATGACTAATAAATATTTCATCATTTAAGTTTATTTATTTTTTGTCTTGCTTCTTCACCAAGTTCATTTCCTTTGTGCTTGGTTACAACGACACGATACATTTCTTCAGCCTGTCTTTTATCATTCATCTTCACATAACAATCGCCCATCAATAAGTATGATCGGGAAATCCATGGTTCGTACTGTGAGAAAACAGTTCTAACTCTAACCAACGCTGAAACAGCTTCTGAATATTTACCTTGTTCAAAGAGTGATACTCCGTATTGATATTGTGCTTTTGCGCCAAGATCATCAGTTCTTCGTCCGGCAACATCCAAAAAATTTTTATCAGCTTCATTAAATCTGGAAATCGCCAAATCAATCAGACCCATTTCAATCTTTCCACGATCAGCAAATACTGTTTCCGGGTGATACATCGCCAATTCTTCAAAAGTTGCATAAGCTTTCTGAACATCATCCACTTTTATATATGCTGAACCTTTGAGGAAAAGAACTTCTGGTAATCTAGGTGAATCTTTCAATTTAGATGATGCTCTTTCCAGCACATCAATTCCCGCCTGATAATTACCTTTTGCTTCATACATTTTCCCTAATTCGATAACCGAAACCGCTGCGGATTCTGAACCCGGGTAATTGTCAAATACTTTGCTGAAATAAAAAATAGCTTCATCATCCTGTTTCAGGTTTTGCGAACTTTTTCCTAACCAGTAGTAAGCTTCCGGTACGAAAGAACTTTTTGGGTACTTCACTAAAAATTCCTGGTAACTCAATTTGGCATTTTCATAATCACGCTGACTGTAATAAATTTCTCCCTTCTTAAAGTATATTTGGTCACTGAATTTCAGATTAGGATTTTGACTAACATATCTATCTATCAAATTGATAGCTTCATTCGATCTACCGGCTGCTACATAACTGTATTGCATTCCATTTATTGCATCATACGCATATTCTGATGAAGGATATTTTGCTAAAACATTTCTGTAATTGACGATAGCTGAGTCATATTCTCCAAGATTAAAATAAGCATCACCAATTGAGTAATAGACTGCTGGTGTTAATGAAGATTTTTTATAAATCTGCATTACCATTCTGTAATCATTTATGGCTTCTTCAAACTCTCCTTCCTGGAATCTTATAAATCCAATAGTGAAGAGTGAGCTTTCACCATATTTTGAATCAGGAAATTTTTTTTGAAGATTTCGAAATTCATCTATCGCCGCATTCGACTCACCAGATTTATAAAGTGCCTGTGCATACTGAAAATATGTATAAGGATCATCGGAAGAGAACTTACCAGATTTGAAAACTTCTTTGAAAATTTTACTGGCTGCAGCAAAATTCTTTGAACCAAAATAACTATCAGCTAAACGCAGCTTTGCATCAGTCATTCTGAAATCATCCGGATAATTCTGAATAAACTCAGAAAACAGATATGCAGCATTAGAATAGTTACCAAGATTAAATTGACAATAACCTTTGGAGTAAGTTACCTGTCTGACATATTCAATCTCAGTACTTTTTATATTATTGTATCGGGAAAGCGCTTCCTGGTATTTTCCTAATGAATAATAACTTTCAGCCATATAGAAATTAATTTTATCCTGTTCGAAAGCAGGATCGATAGTTTCTGCCTGACGAAAATTTTCAACTGCTTCATTATAATCTCCAAGATGAAAGAGAGAAACACCAAGACCAAGTAGTGCCCGAAGATGAACTTCACTTTCCTCCGAAGAAATCCTTACAGCCGGATCAAAATTTCCGCGTGCTTTTATATAATTCTTATTTTGTAATTCAATCTCGCCTATCATTGTAAATGCTTTTGCTCTGGTTAATGGATCTTCTGACGAAGTTGCATTAGTCAGATATTGTGTTGATTGTTCAAATTTGTTTTGGTCAAAGTAAATCAATCCAATAAGATTCTCCACCAATGTAGTGGATGGATCATCCGGATATTTAACAAGAAAATTCTGGAAGATTGCAAGCGCTTCATTAGTTTGTCCTGCATACCTTTTTGATTCTCCCTTCCAAATAAATGATTTGATTGCAATCGAATCATAACCTTCTGAAAGTGTATTAAAAACCTGATAAGCTTCACCGTATTTTGATTGCTGGAACAAAGACCAGGCTAATCCGTATTGTGAATTTCGATAGATATCTGAGTTTGGAAATCGTTTAATCACTTCAGAATATGTATTCGCAGCATCACTATATTCTTCTACTCTGTAATGTGAATTTGCTAAAAGGTATAATGCTTCAGACAAATTCTCCGTAGGTAGTTTCTGTATATCCGGATTGTTTAGTTCAAGTATCGAGTTATAATAATCTTTCAGATAAAAATAACATACACCAATCCGGACTTGTGCTTCTAAAGCTAAAGAACTATTTGAGTGATAAGTTAAAAGCTGATCATAATATTTCACAGCATTCTGATAATCATGTTTCTTTTCATAAATACTTGCCAACGCATAAATTGAATGATCACGATAACGATTGGCTGATTTATCTTCTATTGCCTGAGTTAAAAATTCAATTGCATCATCCAGTTTACCTTCGGCTGAATAAGATTCTCCAATCCAATACATTGATGAGCCAAGATATTCGCTGTTCGGATATTGATAGATAAGCATAAGATGATTTTTTCTTGAAAGTGCAAAACGATTCAGGTCGTAATAGATCAAACCAAGTTTGAATAGAGATTCTTCTCTGAATTTGGACCAAACTATGCTGTTTACAATGTACTCAAAACCAGATGTCGATTCGTCCTTTTTACCCATTTTCAACAATGAGTTTGCAGCATAAAATCTTGCGACAGAATAAAGTTCATCCTCAACTCCATAATCTTTTATAACTTCATCAAATATTTTGTAAGCTTCCGAGTATAACTGATTATTATAAGCATTCATTGCATCATTAAATTTCTCAGTCAAATTCTGAGCAAATAAGGGAAGTACAATCAATAAAGTTATTATTGATACGAAAATTTTGTGCATTTTTTTTGAACTTTGCATCATATTATAAATTCAGACGAAACTCAATTTTTAAGGTTTCACCTTAAAATCACTAATAATTCTAAAATTTCACATATTTTAAAGCTAAATATTAGTTTTATGAAACTTAAAGTCAAGAGAAATAATGAAATACAGGAATTCACTTAAAGATATTGTTTAGAATTTTTCGGTTTCTCACTGAATATAATAAGATAGTCATGGATTTTAAGCAATATTATTTTTAATTTCGAATCATCAAATATGAATCTCAAATAAAATAAGGAGACAATATGAAAGAGAACTACATTATAATTGTTGTTATACTGATTCTGACTGTATATCCAAACTTTACTAATGCTCAATTAGTAAAAATTGGAGCTGGCGGGGGCTTAACACAGATCCTTGCACCTGAAAACGCAACAAAAGAAGTATCAGAAGGTGGGCTTGGTTACTCTACTGAATGGAACTTTGGTATTGTAGGTAAAGTGGATTTACCATTGATACCGTTTACGCCAAGAGCTTTTATTCTTTATCATACTTTATCCGGAACCGGTAATGAACCACCGGTATTAACAAAGATATCTGCGGATGAAGGAGAGGTAGAATTCAGTCAATCAATTCTTGAAGCTGGTGCTGGTGTTCAATTTAATTTTATTCCCGCCCCACTCGGATTCGATCCATATCTCGCACTTGATCTTTCGTTTAGCAAATTCGGTGATGCGAAAGCCTCATTCTTTGAACAAGAATTTACAACGGACGGATTCAACAGATTTGGTGCCGGTGTAGGTTTCGGTTCCGAAATCACAATAATTCCAATGATCAATCTTGATTTATATCTGAGTTACAAAATGTTTAATCTGATGGGTAAAGAAGATGGTGAGGAGACTTTAAGTGCAATCACCCTCGATGCATTTGTGATTTTTAATTTCTTATAAGATTTTGAAAAGGGAATGCGATTAGTTCACATTCCCTTTTCAGCTTTAAATCTTTTCAAAACACGCAAACCAAAAGAAGATAAATTTTTTCTTCCTAATAATTCTAAGTAGTTTATTACATCTTTAATCTCCATAACTGAAGCTTTCGCCCGGAACGCACCGTTAATATGCGAATATAGTTGATCTTCAAATCTTAAAACAGCAAGCACAGCTACAATACATAATTCGCGTTCTTTAAAAGAGAGACCTTTTCTTCCCATAACTTTTCCATAACCTTCGAGCACAAGCCATTCGGAAATATCCGGTGAAAAACTTTTAATATTATTGATTAGCTTGTTGTATTTCTGACCATAAACTTTTTTGCAATTTGCAACTCCAATTCTTTTAAAGTGATAAAGATTCATATCACTCATTTTTCTGATTTGCTTGTCAGGATAAACCGATTTTAGAATCTTCAGCGAAACAAGAGCAGAAGGATAACCAGTGAAAAGATAATTTTGTAGAAGTGTTTCATATATTTTCATAAAATTGATATTACGAGATTCAGCCAGATTGATCAACGCTAACAAATCGTTGACTTTTCGAAGCGCGGCTGAGGCAGCTAATATCGGTAAGATATTTTCAGTTTTTAATTTTTTAAAATCTGTCAATTCAAACTCTTATGAGAAGGATTTACAATAAAAAAAACCCTCTTTGAAAGAGGGTATAGAAAAACAAATTTTATTTCAACAATCCTAGTTCATGCTCGGCATTTTTCTGAAATGCCGGATCAGTTTTGGCTTTTTCAAACATTTCCTTTGCCTTTTGAGTATCTCCTTTTCCTTTGTATGATTTCCCCATATAAAAATATGGTCCGCCTTCAGTTATTTTTGATTTATACTTTAAAGCATTTTCAGCGGCAGCAATAGATTTATCCCATTCACCTCGCGCGGCATATAATTTAGCAAGTGTAAAATAACTTGCGTCATAATTATCATATTCAATTGACTTATTAAGATCATCGATAGCTTTCAGAGTATCACCTTTAGTAATTTCCTCACCACTAAGTTTGAAATAAGTTATAGATAAATTTTTCTTAACGCTTTTATTTGTTTCTTCCTTAGTTGACAGCGTCAGGAATTTTTCAAAATTATTTTTTGCTTCCTGGAAATTTCCTCTGGAAAATTGAACTATACCCAACGCATTATAAGCTGCATCGAAATCATTTTTCAACTTCAGACACTCTTCTAATGAGGTTAATGCGCCATCAAGGTCCTGAGCTTTTTTCTGAGCAAGACTTTTTTGAAAATAAATTCTATAGTCCTTTGAAATAGCTAAAGCCTGATCGTAAGATTTAATAGCATCAGCATAGTTTTCGGCTTTTGTCAGGCTATCGCCAGCAAGAAGAAGTTTCTTTGCATCAGCGCTCATTTCCTGGGAATAAAGTGATGAAACAAAAACCAAAAACATTATTGAGCTGATCTGGAGAATCACTCTTAATTTCATCTGTAATTTCCTATTTAGTTATTGAAATTGATTTGAGTGCGGAAGGCGGGACTTGAACCCGCACGCCAATTAAGGCGCTACCCCCTCAAGATAGTGTGTCTACCAAATTCCACCACTTCCGCAAAATTGAGTGGTAAAAATATAGGTGTGAGTTTTGAAAATCAACCAGAATTTATTGAAAAAATTTCATCACCTTTTCAATCTTATCCATTATTTTATTCCTGATCTATTGGGGCTCTCCTTTCTTTCATTATCAATCGTCTTACTTCATTTCTAAATTGCTTCTCAAAAATGATGAGTTTAGCAATTTGTTCATAGCTTAATATATCGTTCAAAGAATTTATAAAATCTATTCGATTTTTTTCAATTTGCAATTGGAGATTATTTATCTCAGCAATATTGGTTTTTAATTCATCATTAGTTACAGCACGACCACTTTTAAATATTGTTTCGAGATAGTCAATGCTTTCGTGTAATTGTTTATGTAATTCCTCCTGCTGCTTTTTATGTTCTGATTTTCTTGAAAAAAATCTTAACGTGGTCTCTTCATCCATTTGAAGAGATTCAATCAGTTTAATTTTTTCAAGCTGTTCAAGTTTTTCTTTTGCCTCATCATCCTTCCATTTCCCTTTTTGCGGAAGTATAATCATTGAAAATAATAATACAAACAAAATGACTGAACCGATGTTTTTCATTTTGAACCTCATTTTAAAAATCCTGATTTAATAATTCGTTATAAATTTTATTTACTTCATTCATATTTAATCCTGAAATTAATTCGCTATAGTTGAAATCGTAATCTTCTACAATTTTATCGTCTATTTTAATTTCAGAAGCAAGTAAATACGAGACATCATCGTCTGAAATGTATTCAGAAACTATGTCCGATTCAGTATGATCACCATTCAGATTTTCAAGAACTTCAATTTTTTGTTCCTCGTTCAATGATTGAGCAAACTTTTCAAGATCGTTTGATTGATAATCTGAGTTTAAATAAATATTAAAAATCAGCATTGTGAGAATTGCGACAACAAGCGCACCAAAGACATATCCTAAATTTCTTTTTGTCAGTACTCTATTTTGGTTTTCAAAACTATTTCTGAAATCCGGGATTATTGAATCTAAATATTTTTGATTCAATCTGACATTTTTCAAATTATCTGTCGTCTTCTTCAGATGTAAATATTTTTTGACTTCATTCTGTAATTCAGAAGATTTTGATAATTCTTCCTGAAAAAGGCGAAGCTGATCAGGTGTGAGTTCATTCTCAATAAATTGTAATATTAGTTTATCTCTATCCATTTTTTTCCATCAGTTCCTTCATTTTGCGGAAAGCGTGAAAATAATTTGCTTTTAATGCACCAACTGATCTTCCTGTTATTCCTGAAATTTCCTCATAAGTTAAGTCGTCAAAATTTCTTAATACAAATACTTCTCTTTGTCTGACAGGTAATTCCAATAAGTGTTTTTCCATTTTCGAAAATGTTTCTCTTGTCTCAATGTTTTCAATTATATCCGTATAACCATGATTTTCAAATGAATCATCAGTACTAAACAGAAGTATTTTTTTCAGATTTCTTTTCTTCAGCAAATTTAAACTGCGTGTTGCGGTTATTCTGTAAATCCAAGTGTACACCGCTGAATTGAAATTAAACATATTCAGCTTTTTGTACATCACCATCAAAACCTGCTGAACGATTTCATTAGCATCATCATGATCACCGAGCATTCTGCGAGCATGCCAGTAAATTCTTTCCTGGTATCTCTTTGCAAGCAGATTAAATGACTTCTCATCTCCAGATAAGAAATCCCGAATGAGATCCTGGTCATCTTTTTGTGAATTCATCCCTTAAAAACAATTTCTAAATCTTTAGACAATAAAATATTCAATTGAGTTTAAAATATCCTATTTAAACTTTTAGCGGAGTTTCTTTGTCAAAATGGTAACAATTTCAATCATTAATAAATATGGAGATTAAAAATGAAATTTAGAATTATTGCAGTTATCGTTGTATGTATAATAATTTCTTCGCAGAATATTTTTGCTCAGGAAATGTTGCAAAAAAAACAGCAGTTCCGTGATCAGATTCATAAACAGCTTAACTTAACTGATGATCAGCAAACTAAAATCGATGAACTAAAACTTGCGCATAAAAAAGAGATGATCGATTTAAAAGCAAATCTTGATAAGAAAGAACTTGCTCTGGCAGAACTCAAAAACAAAGGCAATTATTCACGTGAAGAATTTTTAAACAAAATAAATGATGTTATTACAGCACGAAATAAAATTGCAATTTCATTTGCCAATCATCAGATGGATGTCTATGAACAACTTGATGAAAACCAAAAGAAGGAATGGAATAAAATATCCGGAGAATTTGGTGAGCATAGAGAAAAAAGAGTTAATAGAATGATGAAAAATTTTGATGACAAATAACGAGTGTGTCGTCTCTCCCCGATCAGTGCCGGTTTAATTACCGGCTTTTTTTATGCTAAATCTCCTGTAATTGGTCTTAACACAATTTCTTCAGTTACAAGATTATCTTTCTGAAGATATGCTGAAACAATTATCCTTGCTATACTTTCCGGATTCATCATAAGATTACTTTTTTCTTTTCTGATTTCCTGTGACCACATGGAAGTTTCGGTTGCGCCGGGAATCACATTAATTATCCTGATATTGTGTTTGCGAACTTCTTCTCTCAGAGAATTGCTGTAACCAAGTAAACCCATTTTTGAAGCCGCATAGACAGAACTTCTCGTGAAGTTCTTTTTCACTACGACAGAAAGTATATTAATAATAGTTCCTGAATCATTTTTAATGAAGGTCGGAAGTACAGATTTAATTGAGTAAATAGAACCGAGCAGATTTGTATTGATAATATCGTTTATTTCATTTACTGAATTATCAGCAGCAGGTTTAAATGAAGTTACTCCGGCGTTATTTATCAGACAATTTATTTCAGATTCATTTGCAATTTTTTTAAATGTCTGTTCTACATTAGCAGATGAAGCAACATTACACGGAAATGAAAAAATATTTTCACCGGATTTCCCTGCTTCATCTTTCAATCGCTCTAATTCGTGTACTCTTCTTGCAGAAATAAAAACATTACACCCGATTTTTGCAAATTCCAGCGCAACAGCTTTTCCGATTCCTGAACTTGCACCTGTTATCCAGATCCCATCTTTCTTAAGCATGATTATAAATTTTTGTGACCGATTAAATTTAAGAATTCGGATCTTGTTCGCGGATCTTCTTTAAAATCACCATATACAGCACTTGCAGTTGCTGATGAATTTTGTTTTTCAACTCCTCGCATCATCATACACATATGAAATGCTTCAGAAACAACAGCGACACCTCTTGGCTGCAAATATTTTTCAATAGTGTCAGCAATCTGCTGTGTCATTCTTTCCTGCACCTGGAGTCTTCTGGCAAAAACTTCAACAATGCGTGGGATCTTACTCAGTCCGATTATTTTTCCATCCGGGATATAAGCAACATGAACTTTCCCATAAAAAGGAAGCATATGATGTTCACACAAACTATAGAAATCAATATTTTTCACTAACACCATTGCATCATACTTTTCATTGAAAAGAGCATCGTTCATTACTTCTTCAATATTTTTATTGTAACCTGAAGTAAGGAATTCATAAGCATCAGCCACACGCCGCGGAGTGTCAAGCAATCCTTCGCGTTTCGGATTTTCGCCAATGTTTTCTAATAAGTCACCAATTAACATTTTAACTTTTGAATTATTCACAATTCATTCTCCTTTGTATTCAAAGTAATTATTTTCTGTTTCGTAAAGCTTAACGGAGAAAAGTTTTCCACCGGAAATTTTATCAGCCAACTGATTCCAGATAGCGATTGAAATATTTTCAGACGTAGTAATCAAGCCCTTCATAAAATCAGTATCTATATTCAGATTTTTATGATCAACTTTTGCAATAACAAACTTGTGAACTATTTCTTTCAGTGCTTTGATATCCAGAACAAAACCGGTTTCAGGATTGACCTCACCCAAAACGGTAACTTCCAATATATAATTGTGTCCGTGCCAATTTGGATTACTGCATTTACCAAAGAGTTTGAAATTTTCTTCATCAGAAAGTTCAGGTTTGAACAATCTGTGAGCAGCAGCAAAAGTTTCGCGTCTTGTGAGATAAACTTTTTTTCCCATTATAACTCTTTCAATGCTTCCATTACTTCTTTATTGTGTTCATCAACTTTCACTTTCGGGAATATATTGGCAATCCTTCCGTCCGAATTAATAATGAAAGTTGTTCTTTCAATTCCCATGTATTTTCTGCCGTACATATTTTTTTCTTTCCATACACCGTACTTTTCAACTACTTCCTTCTTCTCGTCAGCAAGTAAATTAAAAGGAAGCCCGTACTTTTCTGCAAATTTTTTATGAGATTTAACTGAGTCAGTGCTGATTCCGATTATTTCTGCTTTGAGTTTTCCAAATTTCGGAAATTCATCCCTGAAATTACAAGCTTCCTTTGTACAACCTGGAGTGTCATCTTTCGGATAAAAATACAGAACGACTGGTTTACCTTTTAACCTGGAAAGTGAAATCGTTTCTTCATCCTGATTTTTCAATTTAAATGCAGGTGCTTTGTCACCAACTTTTAGTGCCATATTTTTTTGTTTAAATAATTATTGAAAATATATTAATTGAATAGTGCTTTAACAATTTATGAATGAATTTTGTGGATAGCAATTTTGATGAAGCCACGAATTCACGAATTATAATTTGAGTTAATTAGCGGATTAGCGAAACCAGCATTACAAATCATTGATAAGAAAAATAATCTCTGGTAATATCATTCAATTTAACAAACCATTTTTCTTACACCAACTATCAAATCCTTCTTCAAGTTGTTCAAAAGAATCAATAGCAAATAGTATTGGCTGCAGATGCCAGACATCATACTGCTGTAAAACAATTTTCTCAGGATCAAATGGTTTTACTTCCACCTTGTCAGAGAGAGAATGCTGCACTTCTTTGTGCGATGAAAGTACGCCAGCACCATAAATTCTTCTTCCCTCAGGATTATTAATCAAACCAAACTCAACAGTAAACCAGTGTAAAGTTTCAAGCTTGACGCTGTTTTCACCTTTTGCATTAACTGCAGCTTCACCAAATTTTTGATAAAAGGATGCATAACTTTTATTTGTGAGTAATGGCATATGACCAAATATATCATGGAATAAATCCGGTGCTGGAGTATAATCCAGTTCCTCTTTACTGCGAATATAATCTGTTGATGGAAAAACTTTTCTTCTGAGCAATTCGAAAAAATTCTGCGATTGGATTAATCCTGGAACCCTTGCAACTTTCCAGCCGGTAGTTTTATGAAAAATATTACTTAATTCTTTGAGGTATGGAATTTTATCGGGAGAAAGACTTAGCTGTTCTGTTCCTTCCAAATATTCATTGCATGCTCTGTTCGGAAGAAACTTCATTTGTCTTTCATATAAAAATTTCCAGGTGTCCTGATCAGTAGCAGGATAGTCAGGATATTTTATTTCGTCGTGTTCGGGAACTGGTCCATCAAGCCACTGCGGAATACAGCGAGGGTCAATTCCTTCCTGAGCTGCCTTTTCATAAGCAGAAAGATTTTCGTTTTTTTGATCTTTCATTCTTTCATCCTGTGTAAATATTTGGAATAACTTTTACCGAAGTTAAATAATCGCACCTATTAATTCAATCTTAATTAAAGGATATTTACTTCCTCCTGTAAAATAATTCCAAATTTATTTAAAACTTCCTCCTGAATTCTCATTGCGAACTCCAGAACTTCTGAACCGGTTGCTTTCCTGAAATTACAAATTACTAAAGCATGATCTGGTGATGTTCCAACATCGCCAATGCGTTTACCTTTCCAACCACATTTTTCAATTAACCAGCCTGCGGAGATTTTTATTTTTCCTGCCTCAGATGAAAAACCTGCAATCTCAGGGTACTCAGATTTAATCTTTTCAAACACCTCAATATTCATCACTGGATTTTTAAAGAAACTTCCGGCATTTCCAATTTTTTCAGGATCAGGAAGTTTGGTTCTTCTGATTTCTGCAACTGCATTGCTGATATCTTTAATTGATGGATTTTGAATTTTATGTTTAAATAAGTAATCGCTCAATGTTTTATAGTTTGTGTTTGGCTTTGAATTTTTTGAAAGTTTCATCCTGACAGATGTGATAACAAAACTATTTTTTAATTCTTCTTTGAAAATACTTGAACGATAGGAAAACCTGCAATCAATTTTTGTGAAAGTTTTTTTCTTTCCTGAATTTATGAATACACCACTTAAAGAATCGAAATTATCAGCAAGTTCCTGACCGTAGGCACCGATATTCTGTATTGGTGCCGCACCAATTGTACCTGGAATTAGCGTGAGATTTTCAATGCCACCAAAATTTTTTTCTACACAATATTTTACAAATTCATTCCAGATAACACCGGCATCAGCTTCAACTATAACAGAGTCCATATCTTCTTCAATGATATTTATATTTATTGAAGAGAGTTTAATTACCAATCCATCAAAATCTTTTGTGAAAAGTATATTACTTCCGCTGCCCAGTATTATTTTTTTCTCACTTCTGATTTCAGGTTCAGCAAGTAAATCCATCAATTTATCTTCTGAAAATATTTCAGCGAATAGTTTTGTATTGACATCTACTCCGAATGTATTAAGCTTCTTCAGTGAGTAATTTTTTTGCAGCAACATTTTTTGTATGAATGTTTGTTGATATCTGACAAGCAAATTATCTTTGCACGAACAAATTTAAGAATTCATATTTAATTCTCAGCCAACATAATGAAAAGAAAAATCACAGCGCAAAAAAGAATTCACTTTGATCAGTCAGGAGTAATTCCCTACCGAAAGAAAGACGGAAAGACAGAAGTTTTGCTTGTTACTTCAATAAGAAGAAAGAACTGGATAGTGCCCAAAGGATTTATTGAATACAATATGTCACCATTCCAATCTGCAAAGAAAGAAGCATTCGAGGAAGCCGGTGTAAAAGGAAGCAACACGACAAAAATTCTTGGGAGCTATAAAGTAAAGAAAAACGGAAGTGAACTTCTCACAAAAATATACTCGATGAAAGTTACGAGAGTTTTTAAAGATTATCCCGAAAAAAATCTCCGAAAGAGAAAATGGTTTTCAGTTTATGACGCAGCAAAGAAAGTTGAAATTGCTGAGCTTGCAACGATTATAAGAAGGTTGGGAAGGAATACATTCCGGAGATATGAAATTTAAAATTCATCGTCTTCATTATTGATCAAGCTATTACACACTTCCTTTATCAAATCATACTCAAACCCTTTTGAGAAGAGAAAAGCAGAAAGTTTATTCCGCAGGTCTTTTGATTCGAATTTTTTCTTTATTAACTGATCGTATTTTTTTCTAGCGAGTTTCATTGCGTTTTCAAGTTCAGAATTACTTGCGTGTCCTTTCATCATTTCATCAATGAGCTTTGATTCAATTCCACGCTTGAGTAGTTCAGTTTTTACTTTTTTATTGCTCCAGCTTTTCGTCTTAATTTTTTCAGCCACGAATTCACGAATAAAATTTTCATCATTCAAATAACCATTTTTCTTTAAATCCTTTATTACTTCATCTATCAGTTTCTGTTCGTAATCCTTGTTCCAGAGTTTTCTTCGCAGCTCGGACGCTGAGTGCATTCTTCTTCCCAGCAGTCTAAATGCTCTTTGCTTAATGTGGAAAAGTTTATTCTGTTCTATTAAAAAAGAAAAGCGATTTTCAGAAATTTCATCACCCTTCTTCAAACCGCTTTTTAGAAATACTTCGAACGCAAGTATTAAAAATTTTTCATCATCAAATTGAATTGTTACATCTTGCTTTCCTTTTTTGAGGATATGATTGATAATCATTTTTTATGAGTTTCTGCTGTAGCAGGAATGACAATCAATAAGCAGCATTATTTAGTTTTCTTATCCTTCGTTTTCTGTGCGTCATCTACTTCTTTTTTCTTTTCATCACCACTGTTTTTAATCATTCCAAGTTTAATGCGTAGTTCTTTTTCAAGACTGTTTCTTAAATCAGCCATTTCAAGTAACTTTTGTCTGAAACCTTCTCGTCCCTGAAATCTTTCTTCGGCATAACTAAACCATGCACCGCTTTTTTTAACTAATCCCTGATCAACTCCAAGATCGATTAAGTCACCGGTTTTACTTATTCCCTCATTGTAAAGAATATCAAATTCAACCTGCTTGAATGGAGGTGCAACTTTGCTTTTTACAATTTTCACTTTCGTTCTGTTACCAATTACATCTTCACCTTCTTTGATTGCATTTATTCTTCTGATATCAATTCTTACCGAAGCATAAAACTTTAAAGCATTTCCACCTGTTGTAGTTTCAGGATTGCCAAACATAACTCCAATTTTACTTCTTAATTGGTTTACAAATATTACTGAAGTTTTAGATTTTGCAATAGCTGCTGTAAGTTTTCTTAAAGCCTGCGACATCAATCTTGCCTGAACAGCCATTGTTGCATCACCCATTTCACCTTCGATTTCAGAGCGAGGAACAAGTGCGGCTACAGAATCTATTACAATTACATCGAGAGCATTACTTCTGACAAGAGTATCAGCAATTTCAAGAGCTTGTTCACCAAAGTCAGGCTGTGAGATTAGAAGATTTGCAGTATCAACACCAAGCTTCTTTGCGTAGTTAACGTCGAGTGCATGTTCAGCATCAATAAAAGCAGCAAGCCCGCCCATCTTCTGTGCTTCAGCAATAACGTGCAGACAGAGTGTAGTTTTTCCGCTCGATTCCGGGCCATAGATTTCAGTTATTCTTCCACGTGGAATTCCGCCAATACCGAGTGCATAATCAAGTGAAAGCGCACCGGTTGGAATTGCTTCAATTTCCTGAACTATTCCATCACCCAATTTCATAATTGAGCCTTTACCATAAGTCTTTTCTATTGATGATATCGCATCTTCAATAATTTTCAATTTTTGTTCTTTATCTGCTGCCATAATTTCCTCCGTTATTTGAGTTCGTAAATTTTTAAAATTTTGTATTCTGATCCGCCGGGTTTAAGTACACTTTGCACCAAAGCAATTTCATCCGATATGAATTTTACAGGACTAAATTTATATTCGTTAAAGCTTTTAATGAAATCTGCACTGACTTTTCTTTTGATTCGCATTAATGTCAGGTGTCCTTTGAATTTCCTGGTTTCAGGTTCAATATTAAACTTCTTTAGTGTTACATTCAATTTATCCACTAAAGAAATTATTGAATCATCAGTATCAAGATTACACCAGAGAATTTTAGGCTCATTAAATCTATAGAAAAAACCAAACTTAGAAATGCTGCAATTGAAGGATGCATAATTTTCTACAAATTGAACCTCATCCGTAATTTGCGGAAGAAGTTCTTCTTTTACCTCACCAATGAATTTTAATGTAAGATGAATTTTATCTTTTTCTTCCCATTTATAATCCAATGAATAATTAACAATACGATTGCAATGATCAGAAACAATAGATTTGACTTCATCAGGAATTAGTAACGCAATGAATAGTCTAATCATCCGAAGAAATTCCGAGAAGTTTTCGTCTTACAAAATCAAGTGCAGCCTGAGCTGTTCGTTCTTTATTCAGTAGTCTCTCTTCTCCAAATTGAAATTTTTTTGCCGTACAAACTTTATCATCACAGTATCCAATAAACACAAGACCAACTGGTTTATTAGTAGAAGCACCGGTTGGACCCATGATTCCAGTTGTTGCTAATCCGATATCTGCACCACTGGTTGATTTAATGCCTTCAGCCATCTGCATTGCAACTTCCATACTTACGGCACCGTGTTCAGCAAGTGTGTCTTCGTTTACTTTTAAGATTTCTACTTTTGCTGCGTTGCTGTAACAGATAACTCCACGTTCAAAATATTTACTGCTTCCACTAACATTTGTCAGCATATTACCAACGAGTCCGCCAGTACATGATTCAGCGGTGGCAATTTTGAATTCTCTCTCAATTAAAAGTCTGCCAACAACAGCTTCAAGCTGTTCGTCACCAACTCCATAAATAAACCTGCCTGCTTTACTTCTTATTCGTTGTTCGATTTCCATCATTTTATTTTGCAATTCTTTTTCATCAGTACCTTCAACAGAAATCCGCAGCTTGACTCCGTATTGATTCGGAAGAAAAGCCAATTTACCGCCGTTCAATAATTCATCAAGATTACCGAAACGTTCGTATAAAGTTGATTCAGGAATTCCCGTAGTAAGAATCATTTTCCGTAAAATTATGCTCTGATCCTGACCAATTTTCTCCTGTAGTTTTGGAATTACATAAGATTGCATCATTGATTCCATTTCGTATGGTACACCTGGCATCACAACATATATTTTTCCATCCTGCTCAATCCATTCCCCCGGTGCTGTTCCGTGACTATTTCTAATAGCATCTGCAATGATTGGAATTTTCGCCTGATCAATATTAGCCGGAGATAACTTTCTTTTTCTTTTTTCAAAGAGTGCTTTAATATCTTCCAGCACTTCCTTATTGTCAACAAGTTCTGTTTTAAAAAAATCTACAATTGATTTTCTTGTAACATCATCGTGTGTCGGACCCAAACCACCTGTTATTAAAATCAAATCAGCAACCTCAGAAGCTGATTTTATTTCATTCAGAATTGATAAATTATCGTCGCCGATTACTGATGTTTTAACAACAGGAATGTTGATGTCAAACAACTGTGTGCCAATGAACGCTGCATTGGTATTGAGAGTACTTCCGAGAAGTATTTCATCGCCAATCGTAATTATATAAGCTTTCATTTCAATCAGATAAATTGTTAAAATATGACGAGCAAATATACGACAAGATGCATAATCAATAAGGTGTAAATTCCTGACACAACATCATCTAGCATAATCCCAAAGCCGCCATTAAGTCGTTCTAAATTTCTTGCAGGAGGCGGTTTGATGATATCAAGGATTCTCCAAAGCAGGAATGAAACTAAAATCACCCAAAATGTTTTTGGAAGTGCGAAAAGCGAAATCCAGGTTCCAACAACTTCATCAATTGTGCATTGTGCAGGATCTTTCCCATATTTTTTTTCGAATTTCGTCCCGATATAAATTCCATATCCAGCCATAAGTATTGCTGCAGGAATGATTATATATAAATTTTCAAATCCGGGAATAAGATAAATCAGAATTGCCGCAGCACTTCCAACCGTGCCGGAAGCTATCGGAAAGTATCCGGTATAGAATCCTGAACCAATAAATTTTTCAAAAAAATTAATTTTCAAATTTCATCAGCTTGAATATGATGTTCCAGTTTTTTTTGATATACAGAACACCTGAGTGAAATGTAATAACAGTTATTACTAACGCTATGTAGAATACTAATTGTTCATTCAACATCGCCTCAATTAATTTTTCATAATGTGAATTAATTTCAGGAGTAAATTGAGCTACATAAAGAATCAATAAATAATATAAAAAAATCATCTGAAGCATTGTCTTCCATTTAGCATAATAGCTTGTAGTAAACTGGTAGTTTTTCATATCGGCAAAAACCCTCAGCAAAGTAACAATCACATCTCGTCCGACAATTATTCCAACCATCCACCACGGGATTAAATCAACAAGAGCAAAACCAACAAACGCAATAGAAGTTAAAATTTTATCAGCGAGAGGATCCCAGAATTTTCCCCAGCTTGTAATGTAATTGAATTTTCTGGCAAGCCAGCCGTCATACCAGTCAGTTAACGCAGCAACAATATAAATTGCCACAGATACTTGCTTCATCCAGATTACATCAGAGAGGAAAAAAAACAAAAATACCGGTGAAAGTATTACTCTTAAAACTGTGAGTTGATTTGGGAGTGTCATTTAAATTCTGACTGTGAGAAATCCTGATTGAAAAACTATCAATTATAATATTTGCTTGTAATTCTAATAAAAAAATTATTAGAAATAAAACTAAACTAAACTTTCACCGGTAAGTTTTTTGTATATCTCAAGATACTTATTGCTTGTTTTTGCAATAATATCATCGGGCAATGGCGGCGGTGGTGGCTGCATATTGAAATTTATGGATAGAAGATAATCTCTTATAAATTGTTTATCATAACTTTCCTGACCTCTGCCCTTCTCATATTTATCAAACGGCCAGAATCTTGAGGAATCAGGTGTTAATACTTCGTCAACTAAAATTACCTGACCATTCACTTTACCAAACTCAAATTTTGTGTCAGCAATGATTATACCTTTTGTGAGAGCATACTCTGATGCTTTTTTATAAATGTTGATAGTTGCGTTTTTAACAGAGTTGAATGTTTCTTCATCGACAATTTGCATTGCCTGTGCTGCTGAAATATTTTCATCGTGTTGACCAATTTCAGCTTTTGTTGAGGGAGTGAAAATAGGCTCAGGAAATTTTTCTGATTCCTGTAAACCCGGAGGAAGTTTTATTCCGGAAATCTCACCGGTCTTTTTATAATCTTTCCAACCAGAACCTGTTATATATCCGCGTACAATACATTCTATCGGTACAACTTTAGCTTTTTTAATCAGCATTGATCTGTTATTCAACACATCGGAATATTCTTTGCATTCCGCAGGATATTTATTTACATCAGCAGTTATAAAATGATTTGGAATTATATCCTTTGTAATATTGAACCAGAACTCAGATATTTTTGTAAGAACCATTCCTTTATACGGAATTCCCTGACTCATAATCACATCAAATGCAGATAACCTGTCAGTTGAAACCAATAATAAAAAATCACCTGTTTCATATATATCTCTAACTTTACCTCTTGCAAATAATTTTAGTTTTGGGAAATTGGTTTGTAGTATTACTTCTGGTTTCATAAAGTTATTCTTTTAATTTGAAATAAATCCTGTAGTATGCTTTATTAAATAATTTCTTTTAGCTCGAACATCATTTCATCATAACCAAGCAAATTCATAATTGTTCCAATAAATCCTTTGGAATCAATGAATGCTTCCAGTTTAACCAATCCGATTTTTGGAGTCCGCCATTCATAAAACTTTGTATGTGTTCCTCTTTTTTTCTTATGAATATCAATCTGAAATTTAACACACTCAAACTTACCAGCTTCTACCACAATTGTTTCATTTCCAATAACCCTTCCTGATACATTTATTGTATCCGGATTTGCTTCATCTATATATTCAACACCTTCCCAATTCCAGGTATCATTTTTCTTTAATGGAAATGGAAACCGAAGATAGGGCTTGTTGTAAGTAACCGAAGAACTTGAGGAAATGAAAAGAAAAACATCTACATTCTGATCAAGTTTCGTTAAATATATTGTATCATTTGTAACCTGAACTGTTTGATTAAAATAAAAGTCATCATTCCACAAATCCAAAGTAAAGTTTTTACCGTTCTTCTTAACTGTTGAATATGCTTCGCCCATACTTGAATTATATACAAGTTTCAGTGAAGTGTTAATCGGAAAGTATTCAGGACCAATTATATTTTTTTCAGTTGATTTAATTTTAGCATTTTGTTTTGCATTTGACATATCATTCGACGCATTTAGCAGTGGAATAATTGCAATCAATACGGCTATTAGTATGACGTTATTCATTTAAATTTATCTTTCATAGAACAATTTACTGACATTATTATTTGAATTCACTGTTGAACAAATTACAAGTTTAATGATCTTTCTTTGTGAGATAAGCTTCAAAGTAAATATCCTTCTTTAGTAATTGACCCGGATATTCAACAGGAAACAGAAAGAACAGACTTATCCAGAAAGATTTGCTTGCAACCGGATATGATAAAAAATCAAACTTACGACCAAAATTTCTCTTCTTTAAAACTACTAATCCAATTTTGTCAAAAAAATATTTCAGTGAATGATCATTAAATCCGATTACGTGATATGGAATATCAAACGGTTTGATTTTTTCAGATTCGTTCCTCTTACCAGTCAGTTTGAAAATTAATTTTCTGACACTGTTGAAGAGACAATCTTCATTCGGGACACCAACGTAAATTAATCCTCCCGGTCTCAATAGGGATTTAATTTTTGTAAGATAATCAACAGGATTTAAAACGTGTTCAACGACTGAATCAACATAAATAAAATCAAAATAATTTTCCTGCAGATTTGAATCCAGTAAGTTGGATTTTATAAATTTTATTCCAGGAATTTTTGCTTCCTGTAAACGATTGTCAACAATATCAATTCCAGTCGGTTCCCAGCCTCTCCTGTTCGCTTCAAGTAATCCCTTTCCTTCACCAGCTCCGACATCCAGATATTTTATTTTTATCCCATTGTTCTTTAAAAGTTTTTGTGTTACGTCAAATCTTTCTGAAAGTTCTTTTTTCCTTCTTTTGATTAATAGATTTGATTGATCCGAAAAATACTCTGAATTATAAAGCTCAGCCCATTGATTATTGTCAAAAGATATTGGAGGAGTTATATAATAAAGCTGACAATTTGAGCATTGAACAACTTTATAATCTTCATTTACAATTTTTGCTGAAATCGAATTTGTTTTGGGTGAACCAATAACACTTCTCTGAGTTGATTTGCACACAGGACAGCAATCATTCATTTATATACTCCGGTGAAAAATAGACAAAGTAAAGAGGTAAAAAATAAAAAAGAGGCTGTCGGTATCAGCCTCAGTTGCCGTGGGCAGAGACGGAATTGAACCGCCGACACATGGATTTTCAGTCCATTGCTCTACCGACTGAGCTATCTGCCCAAAAATTAGCGAGCAAAAATAAGAATAAAGTTAGTTTTCTCAAAAGATTTATTCTACAGTAACACTCTTGGCAAGATTTCTTGGCTGATCAACATCAAGTCCCTTTTTAACAGCAATGTGATATGCCAGAAGCTGTAAAGGAATTGATGTTAATATCGGTGTCAACATTTCGATTGTACGGGGAATCTTAATAGTATAATCAACAAGTTTGTCAATTTCCCCATCACCATTATCGGCAACAGCAATAATTCTTCCTCCTCTTGCCCGAACTTCCTGAATATTACTCAATATTTTTTCGTAGGTGGAATCTTTTGGCGCAATAAATACAACAGGCATATCTTCATCAATCAAAGCAATAGGACCGTGTTTCATTTCGGCTGCTGGATATCCTTCCGCATGAATGTAAGATATTTCTTTCAATTTTAATGCACCTTCGAGTGCAACCGGAAAATTATATCCTCTTCCTAAATATAAAAAATTATGAGCATCTTTAAATTCATCAGCAATTTTTTCTATCTCATCATTTAAAAGCAGAATTTGTTCTATCTGTTTCGGAATTTCGGATAATGCTTTTGTAATTTTTTTACCTTCAGAAGATGGCAATCCTTTTCTCTTACTGATTAAAAGCGTAATCAGTGCCAGGACTACAAGCTGAGCTGTAAATGCTTTGGTGGACGCAACACCAATCTCTGGTCCTGCGTGTATATAAACTCCGCTCATACTTTCACGGGCAATCGTACTTCCAACAACGTTACAAATCCCAAGTGCCAGCGCTCCTTTGCTTTTTGCTTCTCGTAATGCAGCAAGTGTATCAGCAGTTTCACCGCTTTGCGAGATGAATAGGATTGAATCGTCAGCAGATAGTATTGGATTTCTGTATCTGAATTCGGATGCATACTCAACTTCCACCGGAATTCTTGCGTATTGTTCTATCATATATTCACCAACAAGCGCTGCATGCCAGGAAGTCCCGCAAGCTGAGATCATAATTCTCTTAGAGTTTACTAGTCGGTCAATCACATCAGTTAAACCCCCTAATTTTGCTTCACCTTCATCAAGTAATAACCTGCCTCGCATAGAATTTTGAGTTGACTCAGGCTGTTCCATAATTTCTTTTAACATAAAGTGAGGATAACCGCCTTTATCTATCTCATCAATACTCATATTGATTTCGTGAATTTCTTTTTCAATTTTTTTATCGGAAATATTTTTGACCAAATATTTATCACGATAAATTTCAGCAAATTCACCATCATCAAGGTATATGACATTTTTTGTATAAGCTAAAATTGCTGATACATCCGAAGCGATAAAGTTTTCACCTTTTCCAATACCTATTACAAGTGGTGATCCTTTTCTGGCGGCAATAATTTTATCTGGCTCTTTTGAATAAATTACAGCAAGACCATAAGTACCACTAACTTCATTCAATGTCATCTGTACTGATTTACTCAGACTGAATCCTTTTTTAAGAAAGCTGTCAATGAGATGTGCTAAAACTTCAGTATCAGTATCACTCTCGAATTTAAATCCTGATACTATCAGACGATTTTTGAGAGTCTGAAAGTTTTCAATAATTCCATTATGTATGACGAAGAGGGTTTTATCCTGATTTGTATGCGGATGAGCATTCTGTTCATTCGGAATTCCGTGAGTTGCCCAGCGTGTATGACCAATTCCTATATTTGAATCAAGAAAAAGTTCACTAACTTTTTCCTCAAGTAAAGAAACTTTGCCTTTATTTTTAATAATGATTGGTTCATTTTGGTGGATAACTCCAATACCGGCTGAGTCATAACCACGATACTCAAGTCTTTTAAGTCCTTGTATTAAAATCGGTACACAATTCTTATCCCCAATGTATCCAACTATTCCACACATGCTATTTTAAGCCTCCAGTAAGAAATTTCTAATTTGAATAATTTTATACCTCAAGTTTAATAACGAAATTAATTAAAATGAAAGTCTGGGTTCATAAGAAAAATCAAGAATATTTAATTGCTGCCAAGTTACCTGACTTTTGCAAGTTTCTGAGTTATAGTTTTAGTTTTATCAGGAAACTTCGCAATTACTTTGTATAGGTAAACACCATTGCCAATTTCATCGCCATCTTCATCTTTGCCATCCCAGGGAATCTTATTAAAGTTCGTTATCAAATCACTCGGAGTAAGTTTAATATCTCTTATCAATCTGCCTGCAATCGTATAAATCTTAAAGTTTAGTTCATCGGGTTTATCTTTTCCTTTGAGGATAAATGTAAAATGAGTGGCAGAAGCAAACGGATTCGGATAATTGTAAACATCTGTTATATCGTTTTCATTGTAAACATAGAATATTATTCGGTAAGATGTGGAATCAAAGAAGTTACCTGATGCATCTTTAGCGAGAACTTCTAAAGTTTGTCTGCCATCAGTAAGAGTTGGTTTCCAGGTTATCACAAACGGAGTTCCAACTCCACCGTATTCGTAGCTCATTTCAGGTTGATAAAACCTTAATGGTTTATTATTGTGTACGATAGTAAAGAAAGTTGTATCAAGTGGAAGCGGACTGTTATCTTCTAATCTAATCACAACTTCCGGTGTGGAGGAAACAATATCATTGTCGATGATTTCCTGACCATCAAACTTAACATCAAAAATTGGGCGTACAGAATCTCTTACTACATAAAAATCCTTATCAATCAAATTGTTGAAATAAAAATATTCTCTTTTCTTTTGATCAGCGAGAATACTTATTTTATTTTCAAACAAAAGTTTTTTTGTATCGATAGTGTATTGAACTTTTGCTGATGAACTATCGCCCGGAATATTTACAACCGGCGCGTAGAGCAAACTATCCAGACCATTGAGATAAGAACTTAACTTTAACGAATCAGCCGGAAGTTCACCGAAATTTCTTCCAAAATAATCGAAGGTTATCGGATATCCCTGCAGCAAAGAATCCTGTTGAAAATTTATATCTTCTCTTTCAACGTATGCATCAGAAAGCTGCTGGTAATCTAAATGAACACTTCTAAGTTCCATTGGTTCCGTAGTATTAAAAGTCGAATCTGTCATATCAAATTTCAAACGCAGATACGGATATGAATCAGGATTTATTCCTGCAAGTGAGATTGAATCTGGTAAGTTTACCTGAAGAGTATCCCAATTTTTTGTATTCGAATTCTGTCCTAAAAGATAAGTTGAATATACTCCAGTCGAACTGGGATTGTAAAAATCATATTTTAGATTATTCCACCACGCAACCGGACCAACAGTTTGAGTTGTAACATTACCGTTCGCGTCGACATAATATCCGGCAAACTTCCCAAATTTTGGAGTAATTGTAGTATCCTGTGACCTAAATACTGAAGCGTAAATATTATCATGCTGCCAATCATTACACCATGCAAAAAATTTTCTAAAATTCTGAGGATGTGGTTCCATAATTAGCCATTCCTCTTCGAAAATTCCATCGGATAATCTGTGCCTGCGCATATAGTTATTGTAATAATCACAAGTATAAATTCTATCCCCGTGAACGAAAAATCCAGTAAAACCGGGGAAATAACTTATTCCAAATAATTTTAAATCGGGTTTAGCTAATGACCAGTTATTGGCAGGATCAAATGTCCGTACAGTATATTTTGCTGTCAATTGAGAATCTGCGTATGCAAGATTGTAAACATACTGACCATCCGAACTTAGATATTGAGGTCCGTGTTCAATTCTTGAATCATCCCTGATGAGTCCTGGCGGTATATCTACGGTATCAATTATTTCTGTTGAAACATTAATTCTAACTATTTTGTGCGGTTCACCAATCGCTACGTATAAATTTCCATCGCTGTGATATACAATATTATGTAGCACAGAATCTCTGAAATTTGAAAATGATCCATAAAACTGACCCTTATTTGTACCGTTATTCCCTGTACCAACACGATAGATCATGGATTTGCCTTCAGTTAGTTGACTTGCATAGAATGCCATATTAGCAAAATACAGGTATGTTCCATCGGTTGTCATTGTAGAAAGCTGAAGCGTATCAGGAATTTGTGGATTAGGTTCAAATTCATCCAAAAGTGTTTTCTCTTTTGGTCTGGCTGGCAGTGGTGAAGTGTTCAGCACTAATGATTTTTTTTCTTCAGAGTAATTAATATTATACTTTGAAAAAGTTTTTAAAATATTACCGTGAGCATAGTATCCGTTTTTAGGTTCGCTCGTTATTGTAAAACTCCTTGCCGGACTCCAGTTACCAAAATCTTGTCCTTCAAATATTCTGGCTCGCCAGAAGTAAACACCCGCAGGAATATTTGGTGAAATCCATTTCACATGGGATTTACTGGGTGTTAACTCGCCTGATGAAAACAGAGGATTCGTAAAAATTCTTGAGGTATCTATTTCAACGAAGTATTTAAGTTGTTTCGGCAAATAATATCCAATATCAGCAAAATTAAATTCAATCTGATTTGAAGTCGAAACGAGTCCATCGATCGGAGTTAAAATACTTGGTTCATCAATGTTAAATATTAGAAAGTAGGCTACTCCAATATTGTCCGAATGATCATCCTCCAAAATAATTTCCGATTCGTTCACCTTGGCAGTTAAAGTATATTGTCCGCCTTTGTCAGGCACCCAAGGAAAATAAACAGAATCTTTAGCACCGAAGCTTGCTCTTTTTGTACTGCCGATTTGATAAGCTGTATCCGGTAGAGAAGCATAAAGTTCAACAACTACCGAATCATTTGGAAATATACTTCCCCAATTCATAACATTTACTTTTACCTGGATGCTATCACCAATTACCGGATTTTCCGGAATTAAAGAAATATCAGTTGATTTTATTTCAAAATCCGGATATCTCGGTAAAGCAATTTTAAGAACAGGATCGCCAAGGTATGTCAATAAGTTTAATTGAGTTCCGTACAGACCACCGGGAGGTACACGATTTTTGGAATTCATAATCGCTTTGCCAGAGATATAGTTTCTTGATGTAAATATTTCTCCGAAGAGCTCACGGTTAATTGCTGTTCCAACACCCCAATATGTTAAACCTGAACTTCCATAAAATCCAATGCTTCCTTTACCAGGTACTTTGTTGAATTGTTCACCAAATACATCCTGATCATCAAAATGTGCAGTGTAGCAAGTGACGCTAAGAATAAACGGTAATCTTCCTTCGTTTTCAAGTAAGTAAATATCATCGTTTGTAAAAACAAGATCCCACTGATACCCACCACCGTGTCCATAATAATTGACGAGTACAGCACCTTTATTAATCTGTTCCCTGATTTCTGGTCCTTCACCCTGATAAGGTTCATGTTCGGGTTTGCTGGGATATCGGAAAACATAAGTCGCATTGAAACCTTGAGGTATTACATAATTATTCCCAAGAAACAAACTCGCATCATTAAAACCAAACTGAATTTCATCTTGAAGACTTAAACCTGAAGCCAGAAGAAGGACATTTTCTTTCCAAGGTTTGGTTGGATCATCAGGATAGTCTGTTAACTTTTGCAGAAGTATTTCTCCTTCGCCCACTGTTTCAATTGATAAACGTCCTATAGCTAAATCTGGTGCTGCATCAATACCTGAAACAGCAACAATTAAATTATCGCTTGCTGCCAGCCCATAAGTTGGTGTAAAATACGGCATCGAAGGAATGAAACTCGGTCGGCTGCTTGCCAATAGCGCCCTGTAATCATGACTCATATCACCAAGCAAAACTATGTACGATGGCGCTGGTGACTGCCAATTTTCAAAAGCATATTTTATGAATTCTTGTAATGCTTTCGGATCTAAGAATCCAAATGAGAACTCATCATAAATCTGCTGAACATTAACAACTTTAATTCTTGGATTCGGAATACTTTCATCCGGAAAATTTGCTGATCTTAATGCTGCAAGCTGATCTGCAATTCCTGAAAACTTATTATGGGTAATAATAATATAATCAGCCGCATTGGCAGGATTTCTTAAATCGGATGATGCATCAGCTATGATTGAGTCAACGTTTGAGTAGTAATCACTCGCTGCAAGAAAATATTCTGTTGACGCCCTCATTGTATCTACAAATTGCTGATAACTTGCAGGATCAGGTAAGTACATCATTTTATTTTTTGAAGGAATATAAATGCGCATATCACTATCCGAGGGCCAATTGAATATTCCGTAAGCATTAATTCCGTATGCATCATGATTGATAAAATTATAGTACTTACTAAAAGCTGAATTGCCTCTCCAATATTCAAACTCCAACCAATTAATTCTTATTTCATCATCAACTATTGTACATTGATCGCCTCTTACTTCAACATTTAGTTCATTGCCCGGATAAATCGGAATGCTATCAGGTGAAGCATAAAATTTTTTATCGAAAATAACATCCGATTGTCCATCCCAGGAAATACTACCAATTTCCTTATTATTGATTATGATATAAGCTGTATGATCATTTTGACAAAATGAAGTTAAGCTCATTCCTTGCATCGCAACCCTGACTCTGATATATGCAGAATCTGTGTTCCATTGCGGAAAAGATTCAAAATAATGGACAAACCTGTATGATACTTGCTGATTTCTTGATGTAGCTTTATCCCAAAACCAGAAATCTCTTTTATCATCCAGAGCATGACCTAAATTTTCATATATTGAATCTTTTTCAGCATGCAAAGTAGTTAAATTGTTAAAGTATTGACGAGTAAAGTCTGACCAGGCAGGTGTATGATTATAATTTAATCCAGTTGAATCACTTTGATATGAAAACCAGTAAGTATTGGAAAGATTATAAATATTCATTTTACAATACTCAGTAGGTGTAACAGGAAAACCAACGAACTGCATATAGTCACCTGCATTAAAAAGTTGATCTGAATTGTTATCGAATACTTCAATTGGAACTGATACGCCATCATTAAATAGCTCGAGTTTATCAACAGAAGTATTAGAACCTAACTGAACGCCCGACGCTACAAGTTCTTCATAAGTGACTCTGTAAACATCCTTTTTTTTGAGATAAATTTTAAAATAATTTTTATTCGGATTATACCAGTACCCATCTCCCGCCAGCGGAGAATCACTTGAAATAAATTTGCTGCCAAAAGTTTTCGCTTCGTGATAATTAATTGTAGATGACATCAAGAATTCATCTGTCATCACATCATTCAGAGAGACAAAATTTCCCTTGTTCTGAGGGTTGAAATCAATGCGAACCAGAATTTGTGAATTGTAAATTAAATCTCTTGTAACAGGATTGAACTGATAAGGTGAAATTGAGAGAGGTAAAACATTTGCAAAACGAACAACATAAGTTTCTTCAAGCAATGCTGCTGATACCGGGAACAACTCATTTTTCGAATATACCTCTACATTGATTTTATCAAAATCCTGTTTGACGAAGGCAGGATCTTCTTCGGGATAAGGAATGATGAATTTATTTTTTTGTGTTGATTGTTTTGTCTGAAGAATTTTTATTGATGGGTTACTTTCAAATGGAATTCCAATGAGAACATTATAAGCGGGGACCCAGGGATCACCTGGTTTTCTTATTGAATGATCAACTCCTTTTATTTTTTGAAATATTCTTCCTTCAACAACCGTATCAATAACAGAATATGAACTGCCAAAATTAAATTCAACTATGATATAGTCGTTAGCAGACTCAATCACTTTATGCGCTTGTGCATTGGTATTATTACCTATCAAAAGTAAGAGCAAACTAACAAAGAACATGGGGAGTAATTGTTTCATTGGTTCCTCTAAGGTTGAAAATTCAAATGAAACATAGTTCTTTGATTATATCAAGGCAAGTGCAAAAAAAAGACATAATATGTCTGCATTCTAAAATTAATCTTGAAGATGGACATAGCTTAACTCAGAAAACAATTTGTCAGTTGATGATCATTTTGGGTACGTATGAATTGGAGCAGGATTGGTAAAACTGAAATAACCAATAGAAATATTAAGTTTTCATTTCTGTAATTGCTCATAGATTGCAATTAGTTTATTAGCCCAATCATCAATTGATATTTGTAGTTGAAAAGTTTCCGACGAAGCTTGACGTAATTTAGAATTTAGTGATTCATCATCAAGAAGAATTTGAAAAGCTGAGGCAAGATCCTTTGCGTCCTGATGCTTTACTAATAAGCCATTTTCTTGATGTGTAATAACTTCCATAATACTTGAAACGGCTGTAGCTATAATTGGTAGTCCATGACTCATAGCCTCCAACAAAACCAGCGGATGTCCTTCAAAGTGAGTTGATAAAACAAATATATCGAAATTGTTATAAACTTCGGCCGGATTTTGTACTATTCCTAAAAAGCGTATACTCGATGAAATACCTAATTCGTTTGCTAAATTTTCCACGCTATTTCTATTTGGTCCATCACCAATGATCCATAATTCGCTCTTCACTCCTGACTTATCTAAAATGCTAAATGCATTTAATAATGTTTCATAATCTTTCTGAGGTCTGAAATTTGCAACTGTTCCAATAACAGGCACTTTCTTTAAACCTAATTTTGATCGATTGCTTTGGAGATTATTTTTAGTAATCCCATTCGGTAAAAAAATAATTTTTTCTGGATCAGTCCATTTATTTTTTGTTAAAAGCTCTGTTATTTCTCTGCTAATAGAAATATGATAATTAATAATTCTACTATCTGTAAAACTAGCCACAATGCGCAATGAAATTCGTTTTAGTTTGTTTTGAAATTTTCTTTGAGGAGTCAGAAATTCATTCAGCACTTTTGGAATGTTGTGCCAATGAAATATTACAGGAATGGTACATTTTTTAAACGAACAGGCTAATGAGAAAGCTAAGGCAAATTTGAAATGCAGATGTAATATATCTATTGAATGAGTTTTACAAATGTTATGAATAATTTTTGAAAATTTAAACACTGACGCACTTTTAATTTCTGGAATAATAATAATCTCCGAATGCAATGATAATTCATTTTGCCATTCACGTCTTTCAGGAAAACCTATGAATAATTTATGTCCATTTAACTTAGATTCTTTTCCAAGTGCCAGAAGAAGTTTCGCGATACCACCGCCAAATTCAGGAGAATAGTTAAGTATGTTTAATATGTTCATACAATAAATTTAATTGGAGATCAGAAAATTGCAATTATAAGAATATTCATATAATAACTTTTTATAAGATTTAATAATTATTAGACGAAGCATTACAAATTCATTATTATAAAAAATAAAGAAGTAATCTATTGAATTGTTATTGTGGAATTCATTTTAAAGAATAACATCACACTGCTAAAATCCCTTTGTATCTCCACGAATCATGTGCCAAATTGTAATGAGGATTATTTGAATATCAAATTTCAGCGACCAGTTCTCGATATACCATAAGTCAAATTTCATTTTTTCTAAAATATGTTGTTTATTTTCTTCCTCACCTGCTACTTCACCTCGTAAACCATTTATTTGCGACCAGCCGGTAAGACCTGGCCGAACATTGTATCTCATCTTCACATCTTTATAGATTTTTTGATAAACTTCGTCAACACCTTTTGTCAATGGTCGTGGTCCTACTACAGACATATCACCTTTCAGCACATTAATAAATTGTGGTAGTTCATCAAGATTGGTTTTTCTCAGCATCTTTCCTATTCTCGTAACTCTTGGATCTTTTTTGACAATTGGTTCAAACTCAACTGAGCTTTTCTTCTGGTAAGTTAATGTCCTGAACTTCATACATTTAAATGGTTTACGTTTCATTCCGAATCTTTCCTGAATAAAAAGTGCTGGACCGGATGAATCTAATCGGATTAGCAATGACATTATTGGCAGGAACCATGAAAGCACGAAGCACGTAACAAGAAATGAAAAAATCATATCAAAAAATCTTTTTATAAACCTTTGTATAAATTCGTTCAGGGGTTCATCCCGAATAGTAATCACTGGCAGATTACTGACTGAACTAATTTGAAACCTTCCTGATAAGAATTTAAAGAAGTCAGGAATAACATGGATTTTCACAGCATTCTTATTGCATATACTTACCATCTCGTCAAGATCAATACCTGAACCAGTATGAAGAGCGATGACCACATCTTCCACATTTTTTTCCTTAATAATTTTATCAAGCTCAGAGAAATCTCCCAACACATCAGCACCAGCAGCATCATTAATAAATCCAACAAATCGATGACCATATTCGGGGTTTTTAGTAATAACGTCTTTAAATCTTTGTCCGATTTTGTTCGCACCAATAATCAACAAATTTCTTATTGATTTACCTTTACTTCTGAGTGTACGCAATGCACTTTTGAAAATAATGCTCCTGATGGTGATGGCAATAAAAACAATAAGTCCGTTTATTACTATGAAATTTCTTGTATAAAGTTCTTGTTTAATGACGAAAAGAAAAAGCACGTTAAATATTGAAATGACTATTGATAACTTAAAAATATTATATATCTGGATTGGGAATGGTCTGATTAAGAATTCTTCATAAAACTCACTTGAGTTTGTATAAAAGAACCAGACAAAATTCAGAATTACTAAAAGTAAATAGGGCTGTTTCTGTTCAAAATTTAGTTCTGATGTATGCGAAATTTGTAAGGCTAACAGAAATGAAAGATTTATAAGAATAAAATCTGTAATAACGCTGGCTACATAAATAGATTTTTTATTGACAATCATCTGCGAAATGGGTTTTAAATACTGAAACCAGTTATCGACTTAAGAACAATTGAATATAATTGATTTACACGAATGATGTTAAAAACTACTTTCAAAACCTAGATAAATTGCTAATTGTTTTAAGTAAAAAAATATTTCCATCACAACTTAACCAAATAATTAATATTTGAGAAAAAGAAAGCTATAAAGCAAATCATCTAAATAATTAATTTGCAACACCTCAATAACAACAAACATTTTTAAATATGTTTGCTGGAAGTAAGAATAACTAAATATTTATATTTCGGATAGAAGTTAACTAAGTTTATATATGTCATCAGATATGTTCATTAACTGCGTCAAGTTGATTCGTGTTTGAATTAAAATGAATGCTCAAGAGAATTTTTAATATTTTTTCTAACTAAGTAATGAACTGGACTTATTCTTACTTAATATACTTAACTTTGTTTATAAACATTACTTAATGCATAATCATAAATTTTGACAAAAAAAATTAAAATTCTTTATGTAATTACAAGCCTTGGGATTGGTGGGGCTGAAAGGTTACTCGTATCTTACCTGAAACTCCTCGATCATAAAAAATATGAATTCAATGTCGTTGCTCTCTGGGAAAAACCCGATGATCTAAAAAAAGAGATAGAAGAATATTGTAAGGTTACGGTTCTTAAGATCAAATCGAGATTTAGTCCGTCCGTAGTTTTTCATTTGGCAAAATTAATAAGACAAACCAAACCGGATATTATTCACTCACATTTATTCCAGGCAAGATTTTATACAGCTTTCGCCCATTTAATTTCTAATTATGGAATTTTAATTACGCATAAACATAATAACGTAAATCCAAAGAAACACAATGTTTTCATACTTCTTGAAATGATAAGCATATTCTTAAGTAAACAAGTAATCGCAATTTCAAACTCAGTCAAAAGCAGCTTATGTAAGTTTGAACTGATTTCATCAAAAAAGATATTTGTGCTTCATAATGCTATTGACTATGAAAAATTTTTCAAAATAGCAGCTTCTAATAAGATTTTGATTGGAAAACCAATAGTAATCGGAACGATTTGCAGGTTAGAACCCCAAAAAGGAATCAACTACTTATTGTTGGCAATGAAAATCATTTTAACTAAGTTTCCTACCGTCCAATTAGAAATAGTTGGAGACGGATCCCTTCTGCAAGAATTAAAGGAACTTACCGGAAAATTAGGGATTAGCAATTCAGTTAAATTTTTTGGTAAATTTGCAGATGTAATTCCATTTTATAGTAGAATGAATATTTTCATTCTTCCTTCTTTGTATGAAGGATTTGGGATTGTACTGCTTGAAGCCATGTCAGCAGGTATTCCCGTGATAGCTACAAATGTGGATGGCATTAGGGAAGTTGTTATTAATGGAGTGAGTGGAATTCTGATTCGCCGAGAAGATCCGGAAGCTATCGCTGATGCAGTTTTTAAAATAATTGAGAATCCTCAAATGGCAGATACATTGGTAGAAGCTGGATTAGAAAGATCTAAATCATTCGATATCAAAGAACATGTTATGAAGCTGGATAATTTTTATTCAAATCTTTTAGGAGCAGAATCTTCGAAATGATAAAGATTCTATATATTCTTGAAGCGACCTCCGGCGGGACTCAAAAACATGTCATCGATATAGCCAAAAAAATAGACCGATCTGAATTTCAAATCGACATAATCTTTTCAACAAAAAGAAATAAGAATTTCGTCCAGGAGAGTAAAGGAATTTTTAATAGAACTTACGGTTTACCAATTAGTAGGAGCGGATCGATTACAGATCTTTCCAATATTTTAAAAATCAGAAGAATCATTAAAGAGAACAAATACAACATTGTTCATTGTCATAGTACCAAAGCCGGTTTTGTCGGAAGGTTAGCTGCATTTTTAAGCCGTCATCCAAATGTTATTTACTCCCCGCATGGTTTTATGTTTTGTGATACCAGAATAAGAGCACGCAGATTGCTTTATCTGAAACTTGAAAAGTATCTCGGTTATATTACAAATAAATTAATAGCAGTTTCAGGTTCGGAAAGAGATTTAGCTTTAGAGCATAAAATTGTACCGAGCAAAAAAGTAATTACGCTTTACAATTCAATTGACCCCGGTGATTATAGTGATCATGTTTATGAGAACAAGGTTTCTGAAAAATTAAAAACAAAAAATTCTGACATAATAATTGGAACAGTTGGCAGGTTATATTATCAGAAAGATCCAATTACATTAATTAAAAGTTTTAAAATAATTAACGAAACTATTCCAAACACTAAATTAGTATTTGTTGGTGATGGTCCGCTTATTACTGACTGTCTGGAGGAGATTCATAAACTTAATCTTCAGAATAAAATTGAACTTGCTGGTTTTCAAAAGAACTCCAAAGATTACTATAGAATTTTTGATTTGTTCGTCCTTTCATCACGTTATGAAGGATTGCCATACGCATTACTTGAAGCAATGATTATGGGAATTCCTGCCGTAGGAACCAATGTTGTTGGTATTAAGGATTTAATAATTCCTGGTGAAACAGGTTATCTTGTTGAAGAGGGAGATTATAAAGGTTTAGCCACAGCAGTTTTAAGTTTACTTGAAAATCCATCACTTCTTACTCTCTTCAGTGAAAATGCAAAACGAATGACTTCAACAAACTTTAATTTTAATGAAGGCATAAAAGAGTATGAACATTTTTATACTGAGCAATGTTTGCGACCCGCATAGGTTTTCAATCTTAGAAAGCTCAACAGCCAGCTAATCTATTTATTAAAAACTCTTATATCTTTTTCTTACAATATAAGTTCAGCAATGGAAGCAAAGCATTATAAACATCTTCCACCGAAAGTAAATTCATACACTGAATTCCAGAACATTGATAAATCATTCCACCAATTAAACAAAATTTTTCATTATTCCTAGCTGAGCATCCAAGCTCCTTTTGCAAAAAAACATTATATTCAAAATTAGTTTTTACATAATCAGGATTTGTAGCTCCAAACAGCGTCAATGATGGTTTGCCAAAAAAACATGCTATATTTACCGGGCCCGAGTCATTGCCTATAAACAATGAAGCATTCTTAATTGATTCAATTAACTCATCAACTGATTTAGTTTGAATCAGATCAATATTCTGATGATCTATTTCGTAAATTAAATCTGTATCAATTTGTCCTTTCTGAACTATAATTCCGACATTAAAATCCTTATTTAGTAGTCTTGCTAATTCAATAAATTTTTTTTTATTCCATTCTTTCTCTTTCCAACCTGCAAAAGGATTTATTAAAATTTTTCCTTCCATATTTATTGAAATATTATTCTTGGTTAAACTGTTCCGCTCAACATTTTCAATCAAAGGTGTAATCGCATCTAAATAGATATCCTTCAGTTGAGGTGAATATCTGAATTTTACAAAATGGTCGTAAATTGTTTTGAACTGATCACCATTAGTACCAACTATTTTATCCGCTCTTATATTAAAAATTAGTGAAGCAGAGATCATTGAGCCGGTTATATCAAGTACTATCGAAGGTTTTATTGATTTTATTTTTTTTCGTACTCGTGATTTTGCGATCCGTTTTCCAAAATAAAAATCATCGTACTTTACCTCAACCATCTTTAGGTCTGTAAAAATCATTTTATAAATAGGAACTGATTCAGGGTAGCAAATTATTATAACTCTGTCTCCAAATTTTTTATATACCTCATTAATTGCAGGTATCGTAAATATTGTATCCCCCAATCTATGAAGTGAGATAATCAGAATATTTTGACTCTTGTACGGAATTAATTTGACAATCATTCTGACACTATAAAAAAGTACTGATAAGATCGAGTGGAAGACAAATCTAAATAAAGAGTTTTGGTTTAACACCGCATTTATAGAAATGTTTTTGCTATTAAACTTCATAAAATTATCAGGTAGTCTAACTTTCCAAAGTTTACGAATTCATTTCAATCTGTGATTGATAAAAATAAATCAGACTACCAAAAATCAGCCAAAAAGGAAGATCGGTCTGAATTCCACCTACATAAAGAAGACCAATACCATTAAAAAAATTTCGAAGTATAATACTACAGCCAGCTGCAAACAAGGCTACAACTAAGTAAAATTTTTCAGCAGATTGCTTTTTATATTTTATGAGAGTTTTGATACCTATTCGTAAATAAATAAACGGCAGTGAGACTGCAGTAATAAAACCGAGAACTCCCATCTCCGTAAAAAAAGTTAAGAAAAAATTATGGGATAAATTTGCTCCATCAGTTACTTCATAAAAATAAATCAATAACTTGCCCCACCAATTATCAAGCATATAAGGAAAATAATTCAGCATTTCGTATTTATATGCACCGGGTCCAACTCCAAAAAGAAAGTTGTCATTAATCATATCAACAGACATTTTCCAGATATAATCTCTTGCACTCACACCGGATTCTATTCTTAGAAAGGTTGTGAGCAAATCATTTAAAGGTTGAATTAGGAAAAAAGAAAGTACAATAGCCGATAATCCAATAAGTAATTGATAAAATCTCTTCTTTTTATTAATGAAAAAAATTATAGCAGTACTAAATATTATCCCAATTAGTGCGGAACGTGACATAGCAAGAATTAGTCCGATGCTAAGATATATCAATAGAAAATAATTCAGTTTTTTTACAGAATTTATTTTCGTTAATAAGAGAGTGCTAATAATGAATGGAAAAGAAACCACATAAAAGTTTGTTGATGCTTCTAAGTTGGACATAATTGCAGATACTCTTGGTCTATCTGGTGAAAATATTTCCAGAAGACTCGCCTCACCTTGTGAAAAAGCAAGCAATGAAAAAGTAACCAGAATAAATCCAACAACATAAATTGAATTGAAGTATTGTTTAATATCATTAATAGAATTAATAAGAGAATAAAATACATAAGCAATAATAAATAATGCCATTTGCCGAGCCATTAACCCGATTCCTGCAAATGGATAATCGGACATAACCGCTGAAATAATCATTGTAGAATAATACAGTATCAAAAAATATTTAAGTGATTTTGGAATCTTTGGATAAGATTTAAAATTTAAACCATACTTACTCAGGAAGAAATATCCTAGCAGGCTGAAATCAACAAGATAGACAATCTGTCGCAATGTTCGCCCAACATCACCAACAAGAATAAATAAAGAAATTATAATGATAGATATTATAAATTTCTCATCAAGAATGAAGCTAAGAATTATAATAAGAAGGAGTGGCAAAGTAAAAAGTATATTTTCACCCAATATGATTGTAGGAAGACTTAATAATACCGATAATGCAAAGAATATTTGAATTTTTGCTGGAGTGATATCCAACATTTTAATTGAATCCATTAACAATGAGATAAATGTGGTTGAATAATATTCTTATTACAAATGTTTTTTACTTTTTTGCAACAATTATAAAGTTTTGTGTTAATATTTTCTCTGTACTTCCAACCTCTACTAATCTAATTAAATTAAAGATAAACTTAATTATGTTCCACAATATCAATCGAATTATGCCTTTAATGTTTTTAGGTACAGGTTCAGATTCGTAGCATTTTATTTCTTTAAAGCCAACATTTCTTAAAAGTTGTTCTGCTGATACGGGTGTTAAAATTGTAAAATGTGTTAAATCGCCGTAAATCATTTTGGATGCAACTATAGCTTGACCGTTAGGTGTGTGCATTATTATTATTCCACCATCCTCTAAATTTCTATATACTTCTTCGAATAGAGGGAAAAGTTCGTCTTTATGAAAATGTTCAACAAAGTCCAGCGCAAATATCAATTTAAATTTAGTATCGTTGTTTGCCAAATATTCAATTGCATCAATAACTTTAACATCAAATCCTTTTTTTTGAGAAATTTCAATTTGCTCTTTAGAAATATCAATCCCTTTTAAATTAATATAATTATGGTTTCTTAAGTATTCTAACATATAACCGCGTCCACATCCCAATTCCAAAATCGCAACGTCTTTAGAGAAGGAAGAAATAAGTGGTAAAAAAAGATGAGTATATGATTTCCATATACTATTTATATACTTCGGATTAAAATCTGCAAGATAAGTTTTATAAGTTGAATTGTACTTATCGTATAATTTTTTTCTAAAATCTGATTTCATATATTCAAGTTGATTGTTAATAATTTGATGATCTAGATTATATCCCAGATTTTATTGTGAAACCATTTAAATTTAAACTTGGGATTATCTGTTGCAGAATTATAAGAACTTTATGTTCGATTAATATTAAATTCAGTAAATAAACTAACATAAAAATAAATAGTACTAAAATTTCAATAAATAGACTGTGATCTGGAAATATATTCGATAAAAATTTTATAATTAACAAACTAACACAACTGTTAATAAAATAAAAACAAAACTCCCTTATAAAAAGTGTTTTGTCAGTCACTTCTATCTTTCTATTAATCACTAAATAACCCGCTGAAAAGAAATAAATGAAACTCAAAGATGTACTGATTGCTAATCCATCTTGTTGGTATTGATTAACTAAAAGTGAATTAAAAATCATTTTAATTATTATTCCTATTATGGTTATTAAAAGCAATAATTTCGCAAGGTTCAAGCTATAGAACATCTTATTCAGCACCGTATAAACTGAATAAAAAACAATGCTGATAGAATAACATTTTAAAACACTATAAGTAATAGTAGTGCTTTCACCAAGAAATTTACCTCTCTCAAAAGCTATTTTTAGTATAGTATCACCAAAATAAAAGAGTACGAATGCAAGTGGCATAAAAATTAAAATGTTAATTGATATACTATCAGAGTATATTTTTTGGAGATCGGCTTCTGACGTATTAACTATGGCTTGTGTGATTTTCGGAAACACGACTGTTGCTAATGAAAAGGAAAAAATTGAAATTGGCAAGGAAAATATTATAAAGGCATAATTTAGAGATGCTACCCCACCAGGACCAATGTAACCATAAAAATATCTATCAAATATTGAATACATCTGACCAATTGATTCAATAAGTATAATAATTACTATTGATGAATTTAAGATTGATTTGTAAAAATTATTTCCACCAGAATTAATTAAAGAATTAAAATTCAAATATCTGCGTGATTTAATAAGCAGATATATGAATTGCAGCAAGGTTCCTGCAACGTAACCAATTGGTATTACATAAACACCAAACCTGTCAGATAAAAAGAGAAGCAGGATAATAATTGCGATATTAAGAAACAGAATTGAAATAGCAGGATATTTAAACTCATATAAACTTTGCAGTAAAGCTGATAAAACAGATATAGCAGCTGAGAATGGAATTGTGACTAAAAAGATTTTGAATACAAGTAATGCTGTTTCCCTGCTTGCTGAATCCGCAGACTGCATATAGAAATCAACTATAATCCCACTGGTAAAAAAGAGTAAAAGTGCGAGTATTAATCCTGCCGCTGAAAATAATAGAATTGACTGTCTGAAATAATTTTGTGCGTGTTGTTGATTTGAAGAATTAATCTTTTGAAACTCGGGAATAAAATAATTCTGGCCAATATAGAGCAAGATGGTATTAATAGTTATTGGTAAAACAGCACCAACGAGATAAAGGTCAAACTCTTTTTCCAATCCAAAGTTATTAGCGAAAATTATTTCTCGGATAAAACCAAGACCTCTGCTAATTAATCCGAGCAAAGAAATAAATATTGATGCACCAGCAATAGTCGAAGTAAATTTCTTACTCATATTCGATGACAGTAACTATTCAAATGATTTTATGAAATGAAAATAAAGTCGGAACAATTAAACAAACTTTTTGAAGTACTCAATGGTTTTTTCTAATCCCATTCGCCTGTTGATTTTTGGTTCCCAGCCAAGTATTGTTTTTGCTTTGGTAATATCAGGCTGCCTGACTTTTGGATCATTCACCGGTAAATCTTCGAAAATAATTTTGCTGTTACTTTTAGTCAGCTCAATTATTTCTTTCGCAATATCTATCAAAGGAATTTCTTCGGGATTTCCAATATTCACAGGTTCATTTTCACCGGACATTAGTAATTTGAATAATCCATCAACCTGGTCAGTGATATAACAGAAACTTCTTGTCTGGGATCCATCTCCATAAACAGTAATTGGTTTTCCTGTTAAAGCCTGCATAATAAAATTAGGAATAGCTCTTCCATCATTAACTCTCATTCTTGGTCCGAAAGTGTTAAAAATCCTAACTATTCTTGTGTCAACATTATGATAGCGATGATAAGCCATAACAAGAGCTTCAGAAAATCTTTTAGCTTCATCATAAACACCTCTTGGACCGATCGGATTTACATTCCCCCAATATTCTTCTGTTTGTGGATTGATTTCAGGATCTCCATAAACTTCTGAAGTAGAAGCAAGTAAGAATCTCGCACGTTTTTCTTTTGCTAATCCTAATGCTTTATGAGTACCTAAGGATCCAACTTTCAAAGTCTGTATTGGTAATTGTAAATAGTCAACAGGACTTGCAGGAGACGCAAAATGCAGTATATAATCTACATTACCAGGAATAAAAATATAATTAGTAACATCATGCTTTATAAATGAAAATTTTTCATTTCCTGCAAGATGAGCGATGTTATCTGTATTGCCTGTAATAAGATTATCTACGCAAATGACTTTTAAACCTTCACTAAGTAATTTATCGCATAAATGCGAACCCAGAAATCCAGCGCCGCCAGTAACAACTGCTGTTTTCATAATTAATTATCCATTCGATTTTTGAAGATTACAATCTTCTTTTCTTTGATGATGAAAATCAAAGATAGTACAAGTAAAGCAAAAATAGAACCGACCACAGTATTATAAATCAGTCTTGGTGACACCTGCTTTTTCGGAGGAATGGCTTCATCCAGTACATCAATAGTCGGAACATCTCTGTTTTCCTGAATTTTCTCTTTGTAAAATTGCTGCTGCAGAAGAATGTAAACTTCATTTTTGATTTTAACGTTGCGCAAAAGTTTTGATAACTGCATTCCTAATTCAGGAACATCACTAAATGCAATAAGGAAATCATCAGAATCAATATCAAATTTTTCATACTCGTTTTGAAGCTGAGTTAACTTTTTCTTTAGTGCTAATAAATTCTTATTGTCAGGTCTTGAATTTGGTTCAAGTAAAGCAATTTCAATTTCAGTATTAACAATTTCTGCTTTTAGTTTTGCTGCGCTTTCTATTGCAGATTCAAGCTGTTCCGGGAGAGAAATAGTTTTGTTTGCCTTTTGGAATTCCATCAGTTTAAATTCTGCCGAATCAAGTTCTGCTTTGGTTTGCAAAAGTTGAGCTTCAATATATTCCCTTGCGCGCTTTGCCCGGTATGATACTTTTTCGCGGTTGATACTGTCTAATGCTTCAACAAACGAATTTGATACCTGAGCAGATAGATTTTTAATTGAATCAATATCCGAAAATATTTTTGGTAAGAAACCTGTGGAAAGATTTACAGCTAATGTAATTATCCCCTCTTTAGACAAATCCAATTGCAAATCTGAATTAATTTTTTTTACGGCATCATATTCAGAATCTTCGCCATAAAACTCGAGCAGCTTATTTTTTCTAATAACATATTCTGCAGCAGTTCGACTTTTCAAAATTTGTAAAAATAACTGCGAATTACCTGGGGCAAATTTGCCGGTTAAAAAATCTCCTACACCACTTCCTGAAAGTAAAGAACCTATTCCCGATATTTGATCAGTTTCGGGCGGTGGGAGAATTGTGACCGGTGCATTATAAGTTACCGGCGAGATAATAAACAGATATAGAAAAATTACAACAGCAGAGCCGATTGTATATTTTACAATTGCTTTCCAATTAATCAATAAAACGTGAATGATGTCGTGTAAAGTCATTGAAATCACCTCGTGGCAACGATTACTGCAGCAGATGCAGCTACTATCGCAGCTAACTGTGCTACAATAGTTAAAGCATCTGTAAAAACATCCCAGAATTTCGGACCCGGCGGTTCTTCAGGAACCCAAATGGTATCACCGGCTTCAAGTTTTTCAACATCATCAGCATCTAACCATTCACCTGTGCTTGCTTTGATAATCCGGACATCACCTTCCAAAGCACGCCAGCCAAAACCTCCGGCTAATGAAATATAATCCTGAATTGTGAGTGAAGAATCAAAAACTATTTTTCCGGGGTTTACTAATTGACCTAACATAATAATATAATTTTTCTTTTCAGGAATATTTATAACATCATTTTTATGCAGAAGAATATTTTCAAGTATATCATTCTCTCTGAAAAGCTTTATAAAATCAACAACTACTTTACCAGAATGCTGCCTCGATTTTGCTTTGAAGTAATCGTATTCATCTTCGGTCATATCTTCAATTCGCATTAGTTTGAGCCTTTCAAATTCCTGATCGGTTTCTTCAACTTCCATCTTTCTTATCACAGAGGCTTCCAATAAAGATGCATCTTGTAAAAATCCGCCAGCTTCCTCTATTATTTGCTTTAGTGTTGTTTTGTTTTTGTTGATTTTATACCAACCAGGATATTGAACGTAACCATTAATGACAACATAATGTTCTATCAGAAATTCCGGGAGCTTTCTTATGATAACATGATCTTTATTCTGTAAAAAAACTTCAGTACTAGTTAATTCATCATAAGAATAATAGCTGCTAATCTGAGTTTTACCGTCTTCGAGAAATCTTACAAGTTCAATAGTATCTTTTCGTGCATCAAATAGAAATCCGCCTGAAAGATTAATTAAGTCTGACACCGTTTCGTTTGGTCTGTATTCATATAGTGCGGGGAACTGAACCTGACCACTTATCCTAATAACCTGATCGACTTTTTGAATGAGAACAACATCGCCTTCAATTAAAATCGGATTATTTGCAAAATCACCATATCTCAAAAAGCTTAACAGATCAAAAGTTTTAGTTTCACCTTCCTTTGGAATTACCTTAATATTTCTGATATCAGAGTCCTGATTTAATTGACCTGAATTAGTTACAAGATCCATCAGTCTTGAATTAGCAGGTAATACGAAAACAGATGGCTTTTTAATATTTCCAACAAGAGAAATTTTTATCATCCGGAAATCAGCCAGAGAAATAAAAATATCTACATTTTTATAATACCTGAGAATGGCTTCTACAATTTTTTCTTTTGCAGTTTTCAGAGTTGCGTTTCTCAGATCAACTCCTCCAACTCTTGGAATGTAAAGCCAACCTTCCTGATCAATTATGAGTGTATTTGCAATTTCAGTTACACCGCTGATCGATATAAAAATCTTATCACCGGGTCCAACCTGATATTCTTCAGGATTAATAATTCCTTCAGTTGCAATTTTATTTGCAGGTGTTGAAAAGATTTGATTCAAACTATCCTGTACAACCCTTTCAGGATAATCCGGAAGTTGTTGAGCAAACATTTTTAAATTGGATATGCTCATCAAACAAAAAATAATAACAAAAATAAATTTCATTAGATATTCAAGCTGAGTGAAGAATTATGGATAATAAAAATAACCATCAAAAAACATTTGTTAAATTATGAAATAAAATTGCATCATCAAATTTTTAGTGAAATTTTCCGGAGGGTTATCATTGAAACAATCAGCACTAACAATGGTCCTGTTAAAAATATGATGCAATAGTAAATGACAATTTTCTGCGTGATTAATATTCCCAATGATTGAATAAACGTAACTTGTCCTTTAAAAAATATAAAAATGAAATACGTCAGAATACCGGAAATTAAACCGGCTATTATTCCATTGAGTAGAACAGGAATTTTAATTGTTGATAATTTTGCTCCAACCAGCTTCATGGTTTCAAAATCTATCAGCCTTGCATTGATAATTAATTTGATTGTAGCATAGACAAGGTATATAGCAATCAAAGAAAACAAAATTGTCAGCAGGAATAAATAAAATTTTACTGATTCAATATATCCAAGCATTTTATAAATAAATCCTTCCCTGAAAACTACTTCATCAACCGATTGAATTCCTGATAGATATTTAATTATAAAGTTTAATGAATCACTGTTTGCATATAAATCTTTTATTCTTACAATGAATGAAGCTGGCAATGGATTATAATCAAGAACTTTTTTAAAATCTTCACCGGTTTCTTTGATGAATTGTTCTGCAGCCTGGTCTTTACTAATAAATTCAACTGTATCGATAAAAACTTGCTCATTCAGTTCTGCAAGCATGTTTTCCTGACTTGTAGGTGAGGTAGGTTCTTTAAGGAACAAATTAATTTTGATACTTGATTTTAGAATTGAAGAATAATAATCTGATATCTGCAGAGTGAAATAACTGAAAAGAATGAGCAAAACACTTATTGTCAGGCTGAAAGTAGTCAGAATGAAAGAAGATTTTGCAGATTTTACTGAACGAAGAGCCTCTCCAAAATAAAATAACAACATAATTTATTTTCTAATAGTTTTTAGAAATTAGATTCATCTATCCAGCGGTCCATACGCCATTTTTGTGTTTCAGGATCTTTTTTTAAAGAGACATTCACCCGACCATCTATCCTTACAACATCCGTCGGATTGAATGTTATGTTAAGATTAAAACTTCGGACGATATTTGCATCAAGTGAATCAATCGTACTGAGAACAATATTGTTCCAGATCAGATCAAGTCTTTCTGAATTTTGAAACAATCCATAAGTAGTACGCATTTCTTCATCCCTTCCCCAATTTACATCATAACCATTTTCATAATCTCGATAAGTAAAAGTAAAATTTGAAGTAATCAGATTGCCATAAATGAGTGTATCTTTAAATGTATATGAATATTGAAAATTTTGGAATACTCCTTCAATAGTAGTTTGGTCTGATATGGGAGGAACTCCACTATCCAAATCAGTATCAAGTTTTGGTGCAAAGGGATTAGTGCAACCGAAGACCATCAGAATGAAAATAACATTCGCACATAATATTTTGTAATTACAAATAAAACTCAATCTTCAAATCACTCCAGCTTTTAAATCCCTGATTTGCAATATCCTCCCAGAAATAAATAATCCAAGCAGAATTTATATCTCTTGTCATAGTGAACTTCAAACTCCCCTGGTAAATTTTAGGATCTGAATTCAATACAGGAACACTGATGGAATATTGCGCCGTATAAAGCGCACTATCAGCCCGCACATCATAGATTTCTCCAGTGAATGATAAAGTTATTGGACCACTCTCAGGAGACCTTGTCACCAAATTATTGAAATACTGAAATTCATCATCGACATGCCAGTCAATCGGAAAAATCGATGATACGTTACCGGAAGGGACAAAGAAAAAATCTCTATTAACCAATGGTAAACCACTTGATAAATTCTTTTTATAATCATTTGAATTTTTATCTTTGAATGAATTAATCAGATTTTGAATAACATCTGCTGGTTCAACAGGTACCCTGAAACTTGACTTTGTTTCATCAGGATCTTCGGGTTCCCGTACCTGGAACAGTTCGCACCCAGAAACTGTAATCAAAAAAATGCTGATAAATATTTTACATACTGACTTCATTTCTTTTCAAAAATAATCAAACCAGGTGATGTTTCAGTTTTATAAATGTTGCCAGAATAATTACTCTTCAATTGGATGAATGTAAAATCAAATCTTTGATTGAAGATTGAAATTTCGCATTCTCTGAATAATTCAAACGAGTTCATAAAGAACTTCTATTTAAAATTGCGCGACCAATAGTTGCATCATCAGCAAATTCAAGATCGCCACCAATCGGTAAACCTCTGGCTATTCTGGTAACTTTTATCCCGATTGGTTTAAGAATTTTTGCTAAATACAGTGATGTAGTCTCGCCCTCAGTATCAGGATTTAATGCCAGAATTACTTCTTTAATTTCTTCTTCTTCAAATCTTTTAAGTAGTTCTTTTATATGAAGCGATTCAGGTGTAATTCCGGATAACGGCGAGAGAACGCCACCCAGAACATGATACAAACCTTTGTACTCATGAGTTTTTTCAACTGCCATAACATCACTCGCTTCTTCGACTACACAAATAACAGATTTATCTCTTTTTTCAGAAGTGCAAATACTGCAAAGTTCTTCTTCGGAAAGATTAAAACATCTTGAACAAAATCTGAGTTTCAGTTTTAAATTTTGAATTGCGGTAATAAGTCTTTCCACCTGTTGATCTTCGCATTTCAAAAGATGGATCGCGAGCCTTTGTGCAGTTTTTTTACCAATTCCCGGAAGTTTACTCAATTCTTCAATTGCAACTAATAATGGCTCAGCAATTTGCACTTTATAACCCCGGTATATTCATTCCAGGTGGCAACATTCCTTTAGTAACTTTTGCCATTTCTTCCTCAGCTAATTTAGCTGCCGAAGAAATTGCTTTATTAACAGCAGCTACAACTAAATCTTCAAGTATTTCCTTTTCATCTTTATTAATTACCTGCGGATCGATTTCAATAGATATTATTTCACGGTTACCGTTTGCAGTTGCTTTAATCATCCCACCACCTGCCTCTTCCGATACAGTAAGATTTCCAAGTTCACTCTGTACTTTCTGCATTTCTTCCTGCATTTTTTGCACCTGTTTCAGCATCGCTTGCATTCCGCCCTTCATTAACTTCCTCCGATATTGGTCATATAAATGTTTTTTTGTTAAAATTTAATCAAATATACGATATTTGATTGACTTTATATACGTAAAATTCCTAACTTAATTTTAATATTTGTAGAGTAGAAATAAAAATTCAGTGAATTCATATTGAAGCAAAAAATTAAAGATAACATATCAGAGTCAGCAGCAGATTTTAAATCTATTGATTATAGTGATTATTTTCTGACACAAAAAAATGTTAAAATAAAATTAAAAGCGTTTGGTGAAAAGACGGCATCTCTTAATGCATTCTTTCTCGATTATTTAAAGGGTTATAATATTCCGAGTGCTTACCAGAAACGAAATAGTAAAAATCAATTGTATTTTATTAATTTTACTGAGATTCCGTTCAAAGTAAGAATATTAAATAATGCTGATTTACGGACATCAAAAATATTCTCTATTAAACCACAATCACAACTTGAACTGCCAATATTTGAATTCCATTATAGTGATGATAAAGATTCACTCATAACTGAAAGCCACATTGTATCATTCAACCTTTCTTCATACGATGATATAAAATTCATCATAAGACTTTGTTCAAAAATAAATGCAATCGTAAAATCCTTTTTTGATCGCAGAAGCGTTACACTTCTTGAACTGACCTGCATATTTGGTAAATTTGATGGGAAGATTTTTTTAGTCGGTGAATTTTCTCCCGAGAGCATTAAAATTATTGATACAAGTAAAAATGAAATAGTTCCTGATCCATTTAAAATCAAAACACCTGCACAAATGAAGAAATACGCTGACTGCCTAATAAAATTGACGAGCGGAGAATAGATGTTCACAAAATATGGCTACACAACAATCGGAATAGTTGGTGTAATTGCTTTCCTTCTTATTTCGCTAAGTTTTTTCGTGCAAAATAATCCATTAAAAGTTGTAATAATATTAATTGCTGCCGCAATTTTGTTTTTAACTCTGAATTTTTTCAGAGATCCGGAAAGAAAAACCCCTTCAGCAATAAATATTGTCGTAGCTCCGGCAGATGGTAAAATTATTGTTATTAAACAGAATATTTTTAATCATTTTGTTGGAGAAAATTGCAATCAGATATCCATTTTTATGTCTCCGTTAAATGTTCATGTAAACAGAATTCCAATCGATGGCAAAGTTGAACATTTAAAATATTATGAAGGAAAGTTTGTAGCCGCTTTCGAAGATAAAGCGTCTGAGAATAATGAGAGGATGGAAACCGGAATTGTAAATAGTGAAGGTAAAATTCTTTTTACACAAGTAGCCGGCTTCCTTGCAAGAAGAATTGTCAACGAGCTAAAGATAGGTGACGAAGTAAAAACCGGTGAAAGATTTGGTATGATAAAGTTCGGAAGCAGAGTAGATATTTTTGTTCCTTCAAAATATATTCCTGCAGTCAATTTAAATGAGAATGTATATGCCGGTGAAACTATACTTTTTGAAATAAAAACTAAATGAACCGACCACGGCTTACTCCTTCTGTTATCCCAAATCTATTTACTGCGATGAATATGTTTTGTGGTTTTCTTTCAATCATCAACGCTTCGGAAGGAAATTTTGAATATTCTGCATGGCTTATCTTTGTTGCTGCTGTATTCGATGCACTTGATGGTTTGGTTGCAAGACTGACCAACTCTTCAAGCGAGCTTGGAGTTGAACTCGATTCATTATCGGATGTTGTTAGTTTTGGTGCAGCTCCTTCCTTTCTTCTCTATAAAACATTTTTTTATTCGATGAATACCTGGGGAATTCTTATCAGTGCACTTCCTCTGATTGCCGGTGGATTCAGACTTGCACGATTCAACATTCAGCTTGTCGGTTTCTCAAAATCTTTCTTTCTTGGATTACCAATCCCATCTGCAGCATTGACAATTGCATCATTCATTCTCGCATTTTATCATGATGGATTTGTCTCACCAATGTCAGACTTCATTACACCAATGATCCTGATTCTATCTTATTTAATGATTAGCAATATACGTTATGAAGTTGTACCTAAAATCTCCATAAAAAGTATTAAAGAAAAACCGTTTCATTTTATATTTCTATTAATTGCAATATCGCTTGTAACATTTTTATATATAAAAGGATTATTTCTCGCTTTTGTTTTCATGATTGTGATTGGTATTTTTCGGCACATTTACAAATTGATTACATCACCTTCACACAATTAAAATTTTTTAAATATGTTCAAAGCAAAAGTTCTCATCAAAAGAAGAAAAACAATACTGGATCCTCAGGGAAAAGCAATTGAAATTGGAGCAAAGCATCTCGGACTCACCAACATTAAAAATACACGCATTGATAAATATGTTGAGTTTTATGTGGATTCTTCTGATCAGAAAGCTGCTGAACAGGAAGTAAATGAATATTGTAAAAAACTTCTTGCGAACCCGATAATGGAAGACTATGAGTTTACTTTGTCCGAATGTACTCCTTCGGAGGAAAAAGTTAAATGAGTAATCCGAAATTCGGAGTAGTGGTATTTCCCGGGTCTAACTGTGACCACGATACATATTATGTTTTAAGAAAAATTATAGATGTAGATGTAGTTTTCTTATGGCACAAACAAACTTCATTGGAAGGTTGTAACATAATTATTCTGCCAGGTGGATTTGCTTATGGAGATTATTTACGAACAGGCGCGGTTGCCCGTTTCTCACCCATTATGACTGAAGTAATAAGGTTTGCGAATAATGGTGGTTATGTATTCGGAATATGTAATGGATTTCAGATATTACTTGAAGCCGGGCTACTTCCGGGTGTTATGATAAGAAATGAGTCATTGAACTTTGTTTGTAAAGATATTTATTTAAAAATCGAAAATTCAAATACAGTATTAACAAAAGGAATAACAAATAAGTCTTTATTGAAAATTCCGATTGCTCATGGTGAAGGGAATTATTTTACCGATGAAAAAACATTGGGTGAACTTGAAGACAACCATCAAATTGTATTCAGATACTCCACAATTGATGGCTTAGTGAATTCTCAGGCAAATCCTAATGGCTCGATAAGTAATATTGCAGGAATAATGAATAAGAAAGGGAACGTATTTGGAATGATGCCTCACCCTGAAAGGAGCAGCGATCCGGTCTTGGGAAAAACAGATGGAAGTCTTATTTTCAATTCATTAGTAAATAATATTTATAATTAAGAGGTAAAACATGTTTGGTAATTTAGGCGCTGGCGAAATAATTCTAATCGTGTTAGTTGTACTTTTACTTTTTGGAGCTAAAAAGATACCTGAACTTGCACGAGGTATTGGTAAAGGTATGAGTGAGTTCAAAAAGGGACTTAAAGATGTTGAAACAGAAATTAAATCTGCAGATACTGATTCTAAAAAGATAGACGAGAAAAAAAATTAGTTTTAAATTCGTGAACCTACCTGACGACAGACAGGTTATTCGCTGCTCACTTTTTTGTGACGAATCTTTAGCGGCGGAAAAATTCACATTTTATTAATCCCCCACTCCATCACTTATCATTTAGGAGAGGTCTTTCCATTTTCTTAAATTTGCCAGTCAATTTTTAATTGCTAATCCATTTCAGGGAAAAATTTTATGAGCATTCTTGTTAATAAACATACTAGACTTTTAGTGCAGGGAATAACCGGAGGTGAAGGTTCATATCATTCACAACAAATGATAGATTACGGAACCAAAGTAGTTGCAGGTGTAACGCCCGGTAAAGGTGGATCAAAACATCTTGATGTACCCGTATTCAACACAGTTGCTGACGCCGTTAAAAATACAAACGCAAACACTTCTGTAATATTCGTTCCGCCAGCCTTTGCGGCTGATGCAATTCTTGAAGCAGCTAATTCAGGAATAAAGATTATCATCTGCATTACTGAAGGAATTCCTGCTGCCGATATGATTAAAGTTTACAATTCAATAAAAGAAAAAGGAGTTGTATTAGTTGGTCCAAATTGTCCCGGAGTTATTTCACCCGGTGAAGCAAAGGTTGGTATTATGCCAGGCTTCATTCATAAAAAAGGAAATATCGGTATTGTATCAAGAAGTGGAACTTTGACTTATGAAGCTGTAAAACAAATTGTTGATGTCGGTCTTGGTCAATCCACAGCCGTTGGAATTGGTGGAGATCCGGTTATCGGTTCAAAGTTCATTGATATTATCAAACTCTTCAATGAAGACAAAGAGACAAAAGGCATTGTAATGATTGGTGAAATCGGCGGAAGTGCAGAAGAGGAAGCAGCAGAGTTTATCAAAAAAAATGTGAAGAAACCTGTCGTCGGATTTATAGCTGGCAGAACTGCACCTCCCGGAAGACGAATGGGACATGCCGGTGCAATTATTTCGGGTGGAAAAGGAACAGCCGCAGAAAAAATGGCTGCAATGAAGAATGCAGGAATCCATGTAGTTGAAAATCCGGCAGAAATTGGAACTACAATGTTAAAAGCAATTTCCAAAAAGAAGAAAACCTCCGTTAAAAAAGTTTTAACAAAGAAAAAAGCCGGTACTAAAAAAACTTCGATAAAGAAGAAAAAGAAATAAATAACAATAAAAATATTTTAAAATATATCAAGCCCACTTCGGGCTTGAATTTTATTTTCAACAAAAAATTTATTTTGGAGAAAACAATTTGGGAACTAAAACTTTAGCTATAATTAAACCTGACGCAGTTCAAAAGGGTTACACCGGCGAAATTCTATCTATGATCATAAAAGCAGGTTTTAAAATCAATGCAATGAAAATGTTGCGTCTTACAAAATCTTCCGCCGAAGGATTTTATTCCGTTCATAAGGAAAGACCTTTCTTTAATGACCTCGTTACTTATATGACTTCCGGTTGCTGCGTTCCGATTGCACTCGAACGGGAAAATGCAGTTGAGGAATACAGAAAACTTATCGGAGCAACAGATCCTAAAAAAGCTGCTGAAGGTACTATCAGGAAATTATATGCAGTTGACATTCAGCTTAATGCTGTTCATGGTTCGGATTCAGATGAAAATGCAGAAAAAGAAATCGCTCACTTCTTCTCAAAAGATGAGCTGTTGAATAATTATTCGGAATGAAACCAGTGTTTGTTTGTGTCATATTCTCTTCAAATTAAATCAATGCCGTGCGAATTTCATCAAGGAGATAAATGAAAAATATTTTTGTATTAACATCACTTTCACTCATCCTTTTTATTTCTTGCCAAAAAGAGAATAAGCAAAAGGAAAATCAGGAAGAGCAAAACATTACTTTTTCTTTTGATAGTACATCACTAAAAACTACTGCATTGGACCAAACTGAACCGCAATCATTTTATATGCGATATAAGTTCAATCCGGGCGAAACTTTTAAGTACCGATTAACTACCATATCCGAAAGATCTCAAAGTGTAGTTACCGACAGCACAATGACTGAAAAAATGAATCAAACAATAATCTTCATAATTAATTTTAAGACTTTGGGTATTGACAAAGATAGTGTTGCTGAATTACAATGTACTTTCAGCTCAATTAATTTTAAAGCCAATGCAAAAGGAAAAGATATTACTTACCAATCCGGTAATGAACTTGACTCCACTGACAGAATACGATTTGCAGAATACGAATCTTACATAAATAATCCGTTTAATATCAGAGTAGGAAAACAAGGTGAAATAATTGACATATATATGATTGATAAAATTATTAACCGCTTCTTAACTCTTCGCAAGTTGGCTGATTCACTCAGTGCACAAGAAAAAGTCATGGCTTCGCAGGAGCTAACAAACAGTTCAATCAAACCGATTCTTGCTCAGGTATTCCGTGAAGTACCGGATGAAGAAATGGCAAAAGATTCAACGTGGTCTTACAAACGCGAATCATTACAGGTGATGGTTTTTAAAGTTGACTATGAAAATCTATATAAAATAGATAACCTTGAAATGCTTGGTGATGATAAAATTGCAGTTGTCACCGGTTCAATAAAAACTGATGTTACAGGTCAATCAAGTTTTACTGAGCAGGGTGTGAATTATAAATTTGATAAACCAGTTTCCACTGCATCCGGAAAAATTTATTTTAATCTTGATAGAGGAATGATTCAAAAAAGCAGGTCGCAGTCAGAAATGAAAAATGCATATCAGATGGAAATGCCGTCTCCGCAGGGAATGAAAAAAGCAAGTGCAAAGGAACAAACTTCAAGCGTAAATGTTTTGGAATTGCTCTGATTAATTTTAGTTCTCTACAATAGTTTTTCTTACTTTTATCAAGGTCTTCTTTTCTCCTTTATGAATGTTCGGGAGGAATATTTTGCGATCTTCCTCCCCCTTTACCATAAAAATATTCCATTTTTTAATTCTTTTCCATTCCCAAACATGGTTGAGTATTTGATACAATTTTTTCAAACATCACAGGAGAACAGAATTGAAAAAATTATTCATATTCATATTGTTAGTGGCGGGTGGTTTTTTCGCTTATAAATATTTCATTGAAGAAAAAACTGTACTTGAAATTCACGCTAATAAATCCATATCAACCGAACATTCAATGGATATTGACGCACCAGCATTATCGCCATCAAGATTTGGTACTATTCAGGGTACTGTTAAAAATGTAAGTGATAAACCAGTTTCCAACATTTTACTGAAATACAAACTTAACGCTCAACCTGTTGAGGCAAGTATTGACAGACTTGAGCCCGGTGAAACAAAAAATTTTTCCACACAAAGTGTAAGATTAATTCACCAGGAAGTTACGTTCTTTCTTGAAACGCAGAGTTTTGAATGAGTAGATTAGATGCAAACCAGAATTTATTTTAGAAACTGATCTTATTATGTTTCTCAAATTATACTAAGGAAGCTGTCTTAAAAGTCAAAAAATGTCAGGTTGAGCTCTTCGATAAACTCAGGGCAAGCACTGTCGAAAACTGACATTGTGAATTAAAATCACCCTTCGACAAACTCAGGGGGACAGAAATAATTGGTTATGTGACAGCCTCAATAAATCAATCTATTTTTTCTCTTTAACAACAACCCGCATACCTTCAACTGCGCTTACAACAATTGGTTTACCATGTTCGATGTATTCAGAATCGGTAACAACATCAACACGTTTTCCGTTAATCTCGGCGGTTCCTGCAGGGCGGAGTGTTGTTACAGCAATTCCTTCAGCGCCAAGAAGTTCAGATAAATTCGCACGTGAAGTATAGCCTTCAGTTGCTTTTTCTTCTTCAGATAAAATAAATTTCTTAAAGAAATTGGATTTGGGTAAAAATCTTGCAAGCAGAAAAATAAGAACCAGCGCAGCCGCTAATCCTATCGTCAATTTGATGATTGCCATTGAGACAGCATTAAAATCAAGAAACGGATCTGCACCAAGCATTGATAAAAAAAGTGATGCTATTATCAGGATGATTCCACTAATACCTGCAACTCCAAAACCGGGGATTACAAAAATCTCAAGCAGAAGCAAAACAAGTCCAGCAACGAACATCAGGATTTCAATTACGGAAGCAAGCTGAAGTATGTATGATGAACCGAAGAATAGTGCAAGAGCGATTAAAGCTGCCGTTCCGGGAAGCCCCCAGCCAGGTGATTTTATTTCAGCCATTAACCCGAATATTCCAATCATTATAAGGATTGATGAAACTATTCCATTATTCAGAAAACGGACGACATCTTCTGCCCAGTTGGATTTCTGAAATACTTTTTCTGCTTTTCCTAATTTGAAATATGCAAAAATTTCATCATAATCTTTTAACAGTGTATCGGCAAAACCATATTTTAGTGCTTCAGTTGAGGTAAGTGTAATTAGTTTTGTTGAATCATCAATTCCTGGCACAACTACCCGTTCATCAACCATTCCTTCTGCAATATCAACACGTCTTCCGTTTTTCTCAGCAGTTGATCGCATTTCAGAACGCATATAAGATTGATACTTCTCCCCTACTTTCTCACCCTGTTGATCAACAACAGTTGCAGCACCGATTAAGCTTCCGGGAACCATAACAATTTTTTTGCAGGAGAGTGCAATCAAAGCTCCAGCAGAAATTGCCCGGTTATTAATGAAGGCAATTGTAAGCAAGTCAGTGTTGATAATTGCATCTTTAATCTGAGTCGCAGCATCAACTCTTCCGCCAAAAGTATTGATCTTAAAAATTATTGCTTCGGCATTATCTTTTTCTGCTTCAGCAACTACTCTGCTTACATAAGGCGCAAGACCAAGGTCAATATCTCCTTCAATATATGCTATATAAACTTTCTTCTGAGCGTTTAAGCAGATTGTAAATAATAAGATCAAAAAGCATAAATTGTATAAAGCTTTCATACTTAAATCCGAATTCAATTTTAGAAAATAATTTTCTTAATGTAAAAATAGATTGATTGCATTAAAGAAAAAAAATTTTGCAAGAGCATATTTATATCATAAAAAACCCCGGCTAACTTTCCGGGGCAATGGTTATCATTTTTTTACTGAATGATTATTTAGGGCTATATAATATCAAGATTATTTGGGAAGGACTGTTGTTATTGCTGATCGTTCAATTTTAATTTTTGTATTCTCACTGATTTGTAAAAGAGCAGTCTTCTCCTCTAAGCCTGAGATTATACCATGGATTCCGCCATTAGTAACTACCTTATCACCTTTCTCAAGATTTGAAAGAAGTTTATCTCTTTCCTTAGCTCGTTTCTGCTGCGGTCTGATAATCATAAAATAAAAAATTAAAAAGATTGCGCCGAACATGATCAGCGTACTAACTAATCCACCGCCGCCTTCTCCTCCTTGTGGAGCCATTGCAATTAATAAATGATTCACTATTCCTCCATCCCGTTTTCACGGAGATTATTTTTGATTGATATTTTTTTCATTGTTTTGTTTTTCCATTCTTTAAATGATCCTTCAAGTATCCGTTTTCTTGCTTCACTCATCATTGAAATATAGAAATGCAGATTATGAATACTTGCCAGTTGCAAAGCTAATAATTCTCCGGAATTAAACAGATGCCTTAAGTATGCTCTTGAATAATTTTGACAAGTATAGCAGTTACAATTTTCATCAACTTTTTCAAAATCATCTTTAAATTTTGCGTTTGTCAATGTTAATACACCGGAATTTGTGAAGAGAACTCCATGTCTTGCATTTCTGGTTGGCATAACACAATCGAACATATCGATTCCACGATCAATTGATTCAAGTATATTTTCGGGACGACCGACTCCCATCAGATATCTCGGTTTATCTTCCGGCATAAAATCGGTCGTAAAATTTGTTATATCATACATCATCTCTGTCGGTTCACCTACTGCTAATCCGCCGATCGCATAACCATCAAAATTATTTTGCAGTAAATCTTTTGCTGAGCTTTCTCTAAGATCTTCGTAAACACTTCCCTGAATTATTCCAAAAAGAAATTGATTGTGATCGTACAACGGTTTTGTATTTTCAAAAGCTTCCTTGTTCAATATTGCCCACTTACTTGTAAGTTCAGTTGATTTTTTTGCATACTCATAATCGCAAGGATAAGGAGTACATTCATCAAGAACCATCATAATGTCAGAGCCAATACTTCGTTGGATCTTAATTACTTTTTCTGGTGAAAAGAAATGAGTTGAGCCGTCGAGATGAGATCTGAATTCCACTCCATCTTCTTTTAACTTTCTCAGACTTGAAAGACTGTAAACCTGGTAGCCGCCGCTGTCAGTTAAAATTGGTTTTCGCCAGTTCATAAATTTATGAAGCCCGCCAGCTTTTTCGAGAACCTCAGTTCCCGGTCGTAGATAGAGATGATAAGTATTTGAAAGTATTATTTGTGCATTAATATCTTTTTCGAGATAATCCTGATTAACAGCTTTTACAGTTCCCTGAGTGCCGACAGGCATAAACGCCGGTGTTTCAACTACTCCGTGATCAGTTTCAAAAAAACCAGCACGGGCTTTGGAGTTTTTATCTTTATTTATTACAGAAAATTTTAGCAAAGTGATGGGACGAAATTATTAATTATTTACTGTATGCAAATTTACTGTACTGGATCAAAGGGGCAAAAGAAAAGTGTTGGTTTTAATATCCTCTCCCAACGGGATGGCTTCGCCGAAAGAATCCTGCAGTTACCGGAGAAGCAAATTACAACGATTCGGATTTTGTGTTTTGCCTAATTGAATATTAGTTGACGATTAAAATATAATGTGATTTTGCATTTTACGTACCGATTTGATTTCATTATGCCAAATATTTTCAATCGTCTCCTTATTCGCTTTTTATCCATATAGTTCAAAATGTGTCTGTATTTTCTTTTTCAAATTTTGCATAAGTTTTGTCTAAAATATTTATATCAAATTATTATCACTCTAAAAGAATTATGTCATTCATTACAATTATGGGATTTGCCGCTGCTGTGCTAACTACAAGTTCGTTTGTACCGCAGGCGATTAAAACTATCCGGACAAAAGATACACGAAGTATTTCATTTTTCATGTATCTGCTTTTTTCTGCGGGCACACTTTTATGGCTTTTATTTGGAATCTTAAGTGATAATTTGCCAATCATCATTGCAAACGCGATTACTCTGGTATTCGCGGTTATCATATTGAGTTATAAAATAATACACTTAAATCGAAAAAATAATTTTTCAAAATGAATTTTATGCAAAAGAAAAAATTAGAGTCACAAACGGCTATAGTAACCGGTGCTAATTCTGGTATTGGCGAAGGAGTAGCTATTGCACTTGGTGAAGCGGGAGCCAATGTAGTTGTAAATTATGTGGTAAATCCCGGCTCAGCTAACGAAGTTGTAGAAAAAATTAAATCATTCGGTTCAAAAGCTGTAGCCATTCAGGCAGATGTAAGCAAAGAAGACCAGGTCATTAAAATGTTTCAGCAGACTGTTCAACAATTTGGAACGGTTGACATACTCGTAAACAACGCCGGTCTTCAACGCGATGCTAAGTTTCACGAAATGACATTAGAACAATGGCAGTTTGTAATCGGTGTTAATTTAACCGGACAGTTTTTATGTGCACGCGAAGCAATAAAAGAATTTTTGAGAAGAGGGATTGTACCTGAACGTTCAATTGCTTGTGGAAAAATTATTTGCATGAGCAGCGTTCATGAAATTATTCCATGGGCTGGTCATGCAAATTATGCGTCAAGCAAAGGAGGAATAAAAATGCTGATGCAAACAATAGCACAGGAATACGGTCGGGAAAAGATCCGCGTTAACAGCATTTGCCCGGGTGCAATAAAAACTCCAATCAATAAAGTAGTGTGGGAAACTCAGAACGCTTACAATAATCTGATGGAATTAATTCCATATAACCGTATTGGCGTGCCAGAAGATATTGGAAAACTAGCTGTCTTTTTAGCAAGTGATGACAGCGATTATATCACAGGCACCAGCATATTCATTGACGGCGGAATGACTTTGTTTGAAGGATTTGCTACCAATGGCTGAAACCGAAATTATTTTTGGAAAAAATGAGTAACACAAAAAAAATATCTGCTGAGCAGGAGAGGTTAAACGTTAATGCAAAAAAGGAAGTACCGATTGAAAAATGGGGACCGTATTTAAGTGAACGTCAATGGGGAACGGTAAGAGAAGATTACAGCCCGGAGGGCAATGCCTGGAAATATTTCACTCACGAGCAGTCGAGAAGCCGCGTTTATCGCTGGGGTGAAGATGGTATTGCTGGCATCAGCGACTTGCATCAGAATTTATGTTTTGCTATTGCACTCTGGAATGGAAAAGACCCGATCTTAAAAGAACGTTTATTCGGATTATCCAACAGTGAAGGAAATCATGGAGAAGATGTTAAAGAATTGTATTACTATCTGGATAATACACCAACACATTTTTACATGGAGTATTTGTACAAATACCCGCAGGAAATTTTTCCTTATGAAGAATTGATTGAAGTAAACCGTCACCGAAGTAAAACAGAGCCAGAATTTGAAATTCTGGATACAGAAATCTTTAAAGAAAATAAATACTTTGATGTAAACATCAGATATGCAAAAAATAATTCGGAAGATATTTGCATAGAAATTATTATCACCAATCGTGCAGAAACAGAAGCAGAGATTACTTTACTGCCGACCCTTTGGTTTCGAAACCAATGGATATTTAGCAACTTACAGCAAAAACCAGTATTGGAAATAATCAGTTCACAAAAAAATAACGGAGTTGTTAAAGCTGCCCACAAACAACTTGGTGATTATTTTTTTTATTATGCTGGCACATCCGAAACTGTGATGACAGAGAATGAAACTAACACTGAAAAAATATTTAACATTCGGAATTCATCTTCATTGGTTAAAGATGCTTTTCACGATGCAATTGCCGGACATAACAGTCAGTTATATGAATTACTAAAAACGAATAGCAAGGGTACAAAATTTTCTCCTATCTATCATTTCTCCATACCTGCGAAAGGATTTCGAAGAGTTACACTCCGGTTGAGTAAAGATGAATTACAAAATCCATTTGATAAAAATTTCGAGCTTGTTTTTGAAAAAAGAAAACAAGAAGCTGATGAGTTTTATAATAATTTTCTATCAGAGGATTGTCCTGCTGATATAAGAAAAATTCAGCGTCAGGCATTCGGAGGATTGTTGTGGTCTAAACAGTTTTATCAATATGATATTGAACGCTGGCTGGAAGGAGACCCGGCAGAAATTCCACCGCCACCAGAGAGAAAGTATGGCAGAAATGCAAAATGGAAACATTTGAAAATTGCAGATGTAATTTCAATGCCGGATAAATGGGAATATCCTTGGTTTGCTTCCTGGGATCTTTGTTTTCATTGTATCCCGATGGCAATGATTGATCCGGTGTTTGCAAAAAATCAATTGATATTATTGTGCCGGGAATGGTTTATGAATCCATTTGGACAAATACCAGCTTATGAATGGAATTTCAGTGACGTAAATCCACCATTACAAGCCTGGGCTGCAATGCAGGTATATAAAATTGAAAAAACATTTCACAATAGAGCTGACATTTATTTTCTGAAAAGGATTTTTCAAAAATTGTTGATCAACTTTACCTGGTGGGCAAATCGTGAAGATGAAAATGAGAATAATATTTTCACTGGAGGGTTTTTAGGATTAGACAATATTGGAGTGATTGACAGGGATAGTTTGCCTCCGGGAGTTTTTTTAGAACAAGTTGATGCAACTGCCTGGATGGGAATGTATGCATTGAATATGATGGAAATAGCATTAGAGATTTCTCAATCGGACAGTAGCTATGAGGATTTGGTCACTAAATTTTATGAACATTTCGTATTGATCGCTTCTTCTTTGAACGAAACTTTATGGGATGCTGATGAAAATTTCTTTTATGATCATCTTCACATGCAGGATGGAAACAGTATTTCAATGAAGGTTCGGTCAATAGTAGGACTGAGTGTATTATTTAATGTCGGTATTATTACGCGGGATGCATTACAAAAACTTCCGGATTTCAAAAAAAGAATGGACTATATCAGGAAGTACCGTCTCAAGCGAAATAAATTTTTGCATTTTGAAGAAATGAGCGATGAAGGTCATTTGTTGATTTCACTGGTACCAAAAGAAAGATTGACGAAGTTATTATCGGTTGTGCTGGATGAAAATGAATTTCTATCGGTTGGTGGTATCAGGGCGTTATCAAAATATCATAAGGATCATCCTTTCGAGTTACAACTTGATCATAAAACTTACTCAATTTCCTATCAGCCCGGTGACAGCAACGATTCTATGTTTGGTGGAAACAGCAACTGGCGAGGTCCTGTATGGATGCCTTTGGATTTTTTAATTATTAAAACATTACAACAATTGCACAGCTTCTATAGGAATAAGATTCAATTGCCATTCCCTACAGGTTCTGGAAATATACTTGAGCTTGAGGAAATATCCCGCGAACTTTCTAAAAGATTTCTTGCTTCATTTCAAATCAACGCGGATAAGTCACGGCGCATTCACGGAAATGCAAATTGGTTTTATCAGCAGCCTGAAAATAAAGATCTTGTTTTATTTTATGAATATTATCACGGAGATTCGGCGATGGGAATGGGTGCTTCACATCAAACAGGTTGGAGCAGTTTGATAGCTGCACTTATTAACCAAAACTTTCCGGTTTCGTAAAACTTAAACTTGATTTTTGACTTTTGATATTTGATACTAATTGATTCTCAGAAAATTCAATATGAAATTGTCCTATCGAACTTAACCTTCAACTCACTTTACTTCGCCCGTTCAATATATCTTGATTCATTTGGATTGACACGAATGCGCTCACCAATTGCTATAAAAGGTGGAACTTGAATTGTTACGCCATTCTCCAATTTAGCTGGTTTATTTAGATTTGATGCAGTGGCACCTTTAAGTTGAGGTTCTGTTTCAACTACTTCCAATACCATTGAAGAAGGAAGTTCTACACCAATCGGTGAGCCATTATAAAGTTCCACTTCTATCTTTAAGCCAGGTACAAACCATCTATCAGCATCACCGACATCATCTTTGTTTAAAGCAATTTGTTCATAATTTTCAGTATTCATAAAATGATGATGGGAGTCATCCGAATAAAGATATTCCACTTTATGTTGTTCGAGAATTACAATTTCAAGCGAATCGATTGAACGAAAACGATGTTCGAATGAATTTCCGCTGATAAGATCTCTTAAACGTGTTTGCACCATTGCTCTCAAATTACCGGGTGTATGATGATGAAACTCCATCACTTTACAAGGAGAACCCTCAAATAGAATTACCATTCCTTTTCTAATATTATTAGCTTGAATTGCCATTGTTAAAACTTTTTTTTGTTTTGAAATATTCGTTGGCTGACTAAGCCATAATACGAAGTTAATTAATTTTTGTGGTCGTTAATTTACTGAATTTTGATCTTTTCTTCCGCTTCATCCGGTTCTTGAACAGTTGAAATTTCGTTTCCTGTCAGAAGTAAGAATTGTTTTTTATTTAAGAAATTTGTTGATATTGCTTGATGGAAGATAACATACTTCCCTTTTTCCAAAAATTTTGTAACGATGTTTTGCTATCAGATCGTAAATAGAATCCCGAATAAATTTTGGAAATATAATCAGAGGATAAATTATTCTAAGCGGACTTTTAAGTTCTTTACTTACACGAAGTGCTGCTGTGGATTTTGTATATAATTTATCATCAGCAATTAAAACAAATGTATCCAGCGAAGTGCTGTCAAAATTAAATTTTCGCATCAGGTTTTTTGAAATATCGGATTGAAGTGAAGCAAACCTGAAAATATCTTTTGCATCTCTTTTAATTACGAAGTTAACCCAGAAACTGCAAAATTTACAGACTCCGTCAAAAAGAATAATTTGCTTTTGACCACTCAAATTGAAGGAGTAAGAAGTGATAGTTTTACAAGATCAACTTTCTGAGCAGTTGCACGAATTATCTGGATTCTGAAATTATCAATTGTGATGACTTCACCTTCAGCAGGAATTTTACCGCACTTTGATGTAATAAACCCTGAAAGTGTTTCGTAATCCCCTTCCTCAATATTCAGATTATATTTTTCATTGATATGATCTACTTCAACTTTACCGCTGATGATGTAAGTATCTTTTGCGATCCTCCGGCATATATCCTCCTGAATATCAAATTCATCCTCAATCTCACCAAATAATTCTTCGAGAATATCTTCAATTGTCACGATACCTGCTGTTCCGCCATACTCATCAATTACAATTGCAACTGAATTTCTTTTTTCCAGAAAATCATTCAGCACTTCAAAACTTTTTTTGGTTTCAGGAATAAAGCTGACATCACGAAGAATGTCTTTTATTGTAGCGGGAGATTTGAAAAGATCTTTTGCAAGCAACACACCTTTGATGTTATCGAGACTATCTTCATAAACCGGCAGTTTGGAAAAATCTGATTCAACAAAAACTTTAAGCACTTCTTTAATGTCTCTTGTAATTTCAATACCAATTATTTCTGTTCTTGGAGTCATAGCTTCATACACTCTCTGATCACCAAGCTCAATTACTTTATTGATAAGCATGCTGTCTCTTTTATCAACTATGCCTGCTATTTCACTTTCTTTCACTAATCCTTTTATATCCTCTTTATCAAAAAGATGATAGATATTATCTGTTTTAAGACTTGACGTTTGTACAACTCTGTTTGAAATGGCGGAAGTGATTTTAACAAACGGAAACAGAACATACGAAGCAAGACGTAATGGAAGAGCAGTTAAAAGGACTAAACGGTCAGCAAGTTCTCTTCCAAAATATTTTGGAAAAATTTCACCAAGAAATAGAATGATGATTGTGGTTACGATCAGAATTTTTAATTCTGACCAGCCGAATAAAGATGTTAAATAAACAGTTGCAAGTGATGCATAACTGATATTAACAATATTATTTCCGATAAGTATCGTAGAGAAGAAATTCTGCGGATGATTGATAAAGTATTTTGCACTTAACGCTGCAATGTTATTTTTTCGTGCTCTTACTTCAATTTTTAATTTATTTGCAACAACAAAGGCTAGTTCAGTCCCCGAAAAGAATGCACTCAGCGCAACTAAGATGATAAGATATATTATTTGATTATCCATAAAATCAGTTGATAAAAATCTTTTTCAGATTTTGATAAAAAATACTTAGATCAATTTATAAATAATGAAAATTGTAAAGACAGCATAAGCCAATACATTCAATATCATCGGTATATCAGAAGCCAGAGTTCTGGTAGTGTTTTCTCCTTTTCTGTTAATGTATTCAAGATACATAAATCTGAAAATCCCGAATACTACAAACGGAGTTGTATAAATTAGTCTTTCAGTCTGAAATGCAGAGACAGTTCTTGGTGCCACAGTGTATAATGCATAACAAACTATAACACCCGTTGCAGCAACTGTGGCGAGTTGATCTGCAAAGTTAAGAGAGTATTGTGTTAAAACTTTTCTGCTTTTTTGCTCTGCGTTATCCGGAATTTGCTTGCTGGCTTCAGTGATTAAAACAAGCTCTGATCTTCTCTTCATTACACCAAGAAACAAGGATATAAACATTGTTGTAAGTATAAGCCAGCTTGATATTGGAACCTGAATTACAAAAGCGCCGGCAAGTACTCTCATTGAAAAACCTGCAGCAATAGAAAATATATCAAGCAAAACAATATTCTTTAACCAGAATGAATACAGAACATTTAGAACTATAAATGCTACCACCAGCAAAATGAACTCGGTATTAAAATACATCATCGTCCAGAATACGATCACTACTAATGCTGAAGCAGTAATGACAGCCGTTGAAACAGAAATTGCTCCTGAGGGTAAAGGTCTGTTCTTTTTTACAGGATGTGCCCGGTCAGATTCAATATCAACAAGATCATTGATAACGTAAATTGCACTCGATGCGAGACAAAATACTATAAATGCATAGAATGATTTTATGAAATAAACTTTATTAAAGAGATGGAGCGAAAACAGCAACGGAACAAAAACAAAAACATTCTTGATCCAATGATGAACACGGATAAGCCGAAGAAACTTAAATAGTTTCATCAGAATACAACTACTTCATCATAAGTTCCAAAAACTTTTTTAAGCTCTCCGACCATTTCACCAAGTGTAACTTTATTATGTGCAGCTTTTACAAAAACCGGCATTAAATTATTCCCATTCTCTGCGGCTGCAAGTATTTCTGTAAGACTATTATCAACATCGTTCTGATTTCTGCTTTGCTTCAGATCAGCAAGCCGTTTCTTTTGTGCAATTTCAACTTCGGGAGAAATAGTTAAAATTGGAATTTCAATTTTTTCATTCTCTTCTACAAATTCGTTTACACCGACGATAAATTTTTCTTTTCTTTCAACTTCCTGCTGATATCTGTATGCAGCATCAGCTATTTCCTTCTGGAAATACCCTGCTTCAATAGCAGGAATAACACCACCGATAGCATCAATCTGATCGAATATTTTATTTGTTTCTGCTTCCATTTTATCTGTTAATGCTTCAACATAATAACTTCCTCCAAGCGGATCGATGGTATTAATCACTCCGGTTTCATAAGCGATTATTTGCTGTGTTCTGAGTGCGATTCGCACAGCTTTTTCACTTGGCAGCGCAAGAGTTTCATCCATTGAGTTAGTGTGAAGAGATTGAGTTCCACCGAGTACACCAGCTAATGCCTGGAAAGCTGTTCTGACAATATTATTTTCCGGCTGTTGTGCGGTCAACGTGCATCCTGCAGTTTGTGTGTGAAATCTCATCCACCATGAACGCGGATTTTTTGCTTTGTATTTTTCTTTCATTCTCTTTGCAAATATTCTTCGTGCAGCACGGAACTTAGCTATCTCTTCAAAGAAATCAAGATGGGAGTTAAAGAAATAAGAAATTCTTGGTGCAAATGCATCAACATCAAGTCCTCTTTCAATGCATGCCTCGATATAAGCAAAACCATCCGCCAAAGTATAAGCTAATTCCTGAACTGCTGTTGAACCTGCTTCCCGAATGTGATATCCACTTACAGAAACGGGATTCCATTGCGGAACTTCATTCGTACAGTATTCAATCATATCTGTTATTATTCTCATCGACGGTCTTGGTGGATAGATATATTCTTTTTGTGCTATATATTCTTTTAAAATATCGTTTTGAAGAGTTCCGCGTAAATCATTAAAGGCAATATTTCTATCGCGTGCAACTGCAAGATACATTGCAAATATCATCGCTGCCGGTGAGTTGATAGTCATTGATGTAGAAACTTTGTCGAGTGGAATTTTATCAAATAAAATTTCCATATCCTTTATTGATGAAACTGCGACACCACAAATACCAACTTCACCTTCACTTAATGGTGAATCTGCATCCCAGCCCATAAGTGTCGGAAGATCGTAGGCAACTGAAAGTCCGGTTTGTCCTCTCTTCAACAAATAATGATATCTTTCGTTTGTGTCTTCGGGAGTTCCGAAACCTGCAAACTGCCTCATCGTCCATATTTTTCCTCTGTATCCATTAGGATGGATTCCTCTCGTGTAAGGATACTCACCAGGAAAACCAATATCAGTCAGATAATTTATATTCTCAACATCGTCAGGACCATAAAGCGGATCTATTTTTTCGCCACTGACTGAAGTAAACTTCATTCCTGTAGTTTTCATTGATCTTAATTTTTCATCATACTCTGTTCTCTTCTCAAGGTATTTTTTGTCAAGCATAAATTTTCTTTCGAATTGATATTAAAATTACCTGTTTATTAAACTTAAATTTAAGTTCTGCCGAATCTTCTGTCAAATTCATTTAATGATATTTTGATAACAATTGGTCTTCCGTGCGGGCAAACATAAGGCATTGATGTAGCAAAAAGTTGATCAATCAATAATCGCATTGCACGTTCATCAAGTTTATCGCCGGCTTTGATAGCCGCTTTACAGGAAAATGATTTTGCAAAATTATCTTTTTGTTCAAGATGTTTCTCTCGTTCATTTAAAGAGTATTCTTCGAGCAAATCAAAGAGAACTTGTTCCTCTGAACCTTTTTTAACGTCATCAGGAACGCCTTCAATCTTTATGGTTTCTTTAGCTTGAAACTTTATTTGAAAACCAAGCCGGCTTAAATAGGGTTCAAGTTCTTTTAACAACGCAAGTCTTGCCGGATCGGTTTTAACTTTTTTTGGAAAAAGTAATTGCTGAGAAAACGGTATATCTGTATCAAGCCTGTTCAACACTTTTTCATAGAGAATTCTTTCGTGTGCTACGTGCTGGTCGATTATCATTAATCCCGATTTTATTTGAGATAAAATATACTTGTTGTGAAGCTGAATAATAAAAGGAGATTCAACTGAATTTTCATTCTTGGTTTGATCAGCTTTATCGTGAGGTATTTCCTTCTTTTCACTTTGGAAAGGAATTTTCTGTTCAGATTTATTTTCGGTTCTTATTAAAACATCGTCAGTAATGGAGCCAAAAAGTAAATCAATTTCTTCTTCTGAGTATCTTTTAGTTTCCTGTTGATATCTTTCTCGTTTTGGTCTGTCAGAAAAATCTCCCGGGAGGACTGGCTGAAATTTATTGACTATCAATTTCTCTTCTGAAAATTCGTTTTCGCTAAATGCCATCGAGGGTACCAAATCAAACGATCCAATATTCTTTCTTACCACTGAAAGAATAAAATTATAAATGTCTTTTTCGTCATCGAACTTTGCTTCAAGTTTTGCAGGATGAATGTTCACATCAATTCGTTCAGGATCAATCTCAATAAAAAGCAGGAAGAAAGGATAATCTCCTTTTTCAAGAATATTTTCATAAGCTGTGAAGACAGCATGATTTATATTTTTATTGGTAATAAATCTGGAGTTAAGAAAAAGATACTGTTCACCTTTTGATTTTCTTAATAAGCTTGGTTTCCCGACATAACCGTGAACACTGATTAAATCCGTCTTTTCTTCCAAAGGTATCAAAGCATCAGTCATATTTTCACCGAACACATGACCAACTCTCTCTGCAAGTGTTTCAGCAGGATAGTCAAATACAACATCAACGCCGTTTAGAAATTTAAATGAAATTTGAGAATGACTTAATGCAATCCTGTTAAATGAATCAACAATGTGTTTGAATTCAGTCGTATCTGTTTTTAGAAATTTTCGTCTGGCAGGAACATTGAAGAATAAATTTTTTACAGTGACACAAGTTCCCTTCGGAAATGAGCCTTTATCAACTTTTACATTTCCTGACTCATCATTTCGTAATATCGTACCTATTTCGTCTTCTCTTGTTTCGCTTCTTATTTCAAGTTGACTTACCGCAGCAATTGAACTCAAAGCTTCACCGCGAAATCCAAGTGTTTTTATTGCTTCAAGATCTTCAAATGCTGCTATCTTGCTGGTTGCATGTTTGTGAACGGATAGAATAATATCTTCTTCTGCCATTCCAATTCCATCATCACAAACCTGGATGAAATTCTTTCCGGCACGTTTAATACTAACTTCAATAGTTTTTGCTTCAGCGTCTATTGCGTTTTCCATTAATTCTTTAACAACGGATTCAGGTCGTTGGACAACCTCTCCGGCAGCAATTTTACTCGCAATATTTTCGGGTAATATTTTAATTCTTTTTGCCATTCTTTCTCACATATCTTCTTATCTCAAACTGTTCTCTGTCTTCAGTTGAATTAATCATCCAATCAGTTGATTTTATTTCAGGAAAAGTTATTTCGCCGTCCGCTTCAAATTTCATAAACGATAAAATCATTTCATCTGCAAGAAACATTGCCTGCTGATAGATATTTCCCCCTCCGATTATAAAAGCTCTTTCATAGTTTTTTAACTTACAATAGTTTATCGAATGTTCCAATGAATGAAAAATCTTCACATCTTCAAAACCAACAACGTAATTTTTATTGTTTGTCACAATAATATTTTCTCTTCCTTTAAGCGGTTTCCCAAGAGTCTCAAATGTTTTTCTTCCCATAATTATAGCTGATCCCAGGGTTGTTTGTTTAAAATGCTGAAACTCTTCTTTAATATGCCATGGCATCTCTCCACTCAATTTTCCGATAACATTATTCTTTGCAATCGCTGCAATGATTATTAACTTCAAACTGCAACCTCGAAACTGATTTTATCGTGATACTGATAATTCAATAATTCAAAATCCTCAAACTTAAGTTGATCAATTGGTTTATTTACAATTTTCAGTTTGGGTAAAGGTAAAGGCTCTCGTTTTAACTGTTCTTTTAATCCTTCAAGATGATCAAATCTTTCACTTTCTGTTCCTTTCTCTCCGATATAAATATGAGCATCGACAATTGTATGCGCAAACTGACCAGGTACCAACTCAACTTGTTGAGCAATTACTTGGGTCAGCAATGAGTAGGCAGCTAAGTTAAATGGAATACCAAGAGCAATGTCACCTGATCTTTGAGTCAGATGACAATTCAGCTTTCCATCGTTCACATTGAAAACAAAAGTATAGTGGCAAGGAGGAAGTTTACTTGTCGTTGCGTTACCCGGCTCCCATGCAGAAATTACAAGTCTTCTGCTGTTGGGATTTCTTCTAATCTCATCAATTACATATTGAATTTGATCAACTTCACGAACGACCCATTCACCATTTTTGTTTTTGTGTGCGCTTGGAAAATGTCGCCAGTAATAACCATAAGCAGTTTCAAGAACTCCATTCTCATCAGCCCATGCGTCCCAGATTTTTGTGTGTTGTCTGAGATTTCTAATATGATTTTCACCGGATAAATACCACAACACTTCGTGTAATAAAGATTTCCATTGCATTTTTTTTGTAGTTAAAAGCGGAAATCCGTCTTTCAGATCAACTTTGTAAAAAGCACCAAAGTAAGAGATCGTATCAACACCTGTTCGTGTTTGTTTCTTTACGCCATTTTCCATGACTGTTTTTACTAACTCAAGATATTGCTTCATTTATACAAGAAATTTTTAGAAGAATGATTGATTTCAATTACAATTTAGCGAATTTTTAGAATGTGATAAAATATCAAAACTCAACCTGATCAATTATTTCATCGCAGGCTCTTCTGATTCCATCTTTATAATTCATTATTGATTCATTTTCGGAATTGAAATATTTATTTAGCTCAATTGGAATGACATTATCTGGAAGTTTTGATTTGACAGAAGAATCAATATATCCGCAAACCAGAAATATTTTTTTCACAGACGATTTGAATAAATCAATTAAAATTCCTGCTCCCTTACCAAAGTTTGATTGATGATTAAATGAACCTTCTCCGGTTATCAGATAATCAATTTCATCAGTCAAGCTCTTCAAACCAATATCCTGAAGTATAAAATCTTGAGCAGTGTATAGAGGAAAGTTATAGAAAATTTGCAAACTTGCAGGGATTCCACCACCAGCGCCAGATAAACTTTGAGAAGAAATAGGTAACTTCTTATTTTCAAATAAGTTTATAAGATGATTAAAATAATTCATTAATAAGATGATTGAGTTTTCGTTCGTACCTTTTTGGAGACCATAAGTCTCAATTCCATTATACTCACCAAGTAACGGGTTGTTAACATCTATCACCGGAATTATCTCAAATGAAAATTGAATTGGTACAAATATTACATCCGCAACTTTGAAATAATTTTTAGGGAGCACATTTAATTCATTTGTTCCCTGGTCGAGTAGTTTTAGACCTAACTTAGACATCATTCCAATTCCCATATCAATAGTTGCCGTTCCACCAATTCCAACATAAACTCTATCTATCTTAATAGCTTCATTAGAAACTTCTTCATTAATTCTAAGCAGTAATTCACCTAAACCTTTTGACGATAGTTCTAATGGATTTCTTAACTGTATTGGTACCACCTTTAATCCGAGTATTTCAGCAGATTCAATATAAATTTCGTTTCGGCTCTGACAATACAGAACTGGACAGCTAATTTTAGTTTCGTCATAGGCAGTGGAAATAGAATAAAATCTTATTTCCCCACCAAAGTTTTGCTTGCAAACTTTTAAAAAGCCATCTCCTCCATCTGATATTGGCTTTACTATCAAATCATAATAGGTTAACTGACTCAAATTTTCCCTGATCAGTTCAGCAATTGTTATTGAATCGGCACATTCTTTAAAACTGTTTGGTGCTATCAGGATTCGTTTTTCCATCGGTAAATAAAAATCAGTTTTTCTTATATTTGATTACAGTTATGAAAAAGCTTATTGATTTTCTTACCTCAAAAATAAATTTTATTCTTTTCATTTACGTTGTTCTTCAACTAATACTAATTTTTAGCCTCAATTTAAATTACGGAAATGATGCACAATATTATTACAAACTTGCCCAGGATTGTATTAGATTAAATGAATTTTATCCAGCTCAAGTACATTATTATGAAGATTATATAGTTGCTCCGCTTTATATAAATATTCTAATCATTCTTCTGAAGATTTATAATTCAACAATCTCGATAAGTATTTTAAATCTTTTGATTATACTTTTACAAATTTACTTGCTTTATAAAATTTCTCTGCATCTATTTTCAAAATCTGTAGCCCGGCTGACTGTGCTTTTATTCTTATTCTATTTCAACACAATGGCTTTAATTCTTCAAAATTATTCTGAACTTTTCTTCTTATTACTTATTTCGGCTTCAATTTATTTTTATCTTCATAAGAATTCCGTATCAATGGTTTTATCCGGGATATTTCTTGGTGCTTCTATAGCAGTGAGACCACTCGGCTGGGCTTTATTAGCGACATTTGTTTTGCTTCATATATATAAGATTATAAAAACTAAAAAACCTGAATTAACATATTCATATATTTATTTAGGCACATTTGTTTTTATTTTTTTATTCGGAACATTCATTAATTCCCACTTCGGAAAGTTTGAATATTCATCTACAACAGGTCCGATAAATTTATTACTCGGTGCAAATGATGATGCGACAGGTGCTTTCAACTCTACAGTTCTTGAATATAGTAAAGCGGGTTATCTCGAACATCCTGATACGATGACTTATTTGCAAAAAGGAAAGTTTTATCAGGAGAAAGCGATTAGTTGGATTACTGAGCATCCATTTAAATGGATCTTATTGGCACCAATGAAACTTTTTTACGCATATGGTTGGGATGATGTTTCGCTTTCAAATCTATTAGGATTTGGTGATACAAATTTTTTGCATGTTATCAGAATTCTTTTAACTGAAGGAGATTTTAATAAAGCCTTACCGCATAGCTCAACCTTCGAAAAATTTTCTTACTTTTTTATTTTGCTTGTATCACATCTGTTCTATTACTTTTTATTGTTTTTGATCGTCTTGGAAACTTATAAACTTTTTAAACAGAAACTTTTAACAGATGATATAAGTTTAATTTTACTCTTTTCTTTTTTTGCCAGCTTAATGATCATGGTTACAGTTGGTACACCACGATATAAATATCCAATGTTTATTCTTCTGCTTCCGTTTGCAGCCTATTGTTTACATGTGAAATTCAAACTAAATGATTAAGTTGTACTTAATGAAAGATAAAACTTATAAAATAATTATTACTTGAATGAAAGCTTAGTAAATTTTCCGTAATCAGGTTAAATGGGATTAGTAAATAACTCATATCCTGAAGTCAACTTCTCGTGGGAATCGAGTGAAAGAAAAAGTCGTGTGTTTAACTATGATTTTGAGAATCAAAAAAAATAATATGATTCTTATATCATTAGAAATAAAATCCAACAACATAAGATGGCAAAAATACCAGAAGGACAAAAGCAATTTGCCATCCTTCAAAAAGGATATCCTTTATTTTTTTTTCAAAAAGTACCTCGGTCATATAGTAAATAATTGCAGGTAATGCTGGATAAAGAAACCTTCCTTCAGTGTATCCGGTTGGAATAGCATAATACAAATAAGCTCCGACTATTAAGATTAAAAGGAAATTTAAAATCTGGATCTTATAACCGAATTTAAAAATATTTTTTACACGCAAAATCCATAAAACAATGCTTGCACCCAGCCACAAATATGGAATAATATTTAACCAGGATAATATGTATTTAGGTGGTAAAAAGTGCATCCTGAACAAAAATGAATACGGCATTTTCATTAACTTGACAAATGATTCTTCGAATGTTTTTACGAAATGCCACTCACCATTAAAAAAATTCATTAAGAAAAAACTGCCATATTCATTATAATTTCGTATATACCATGGCAGAGAAAATATTAGAGGTAAAACCATAACAGCAATGACTTTTGTAGTCATGGTTCTTGATAAACCGTACTTTTTAATTTCCAAAAAAAGAGATAAAAATAGTAAAAGATAAAAAGGCAGGATACTTAACTTAGTATAATGAGAAAGAGTAAGTACAATGACTATCATAATCCAGTTTTTAATAATTCCTTTTAGGATAAGCAAGAGGAGAAACCAAAGTAAAACCCATGATAATGCATCATTTCCAAATACGGTAAACTGATAAACTGAACTTCCAAGTAATAGATAAATTGATAGTGCAGTCAGTATTTCAACATCTGATAATTCTAATACTTTGAAAATAGTAAATAGAACAATTAGTCCCACCAAGCTGAGAACGACATTGAATATTCTGCCTAAGATTAGTATTTCATTTAAATCAGTCATAAAAAAAAGTTTCGAGAGAGAGTAAATAATTGAATAGTAGAGTGGAGGTTGATGATATTCAAATTCATTTGTTACAAAGGCATTCGGATCAATTACTTTAGTTTCAAATTTTGGCAGCTTATTATTATCTAATAGGTATTTTACATAATTAAGATGAGCTGGTTCATCATCAAAACCAGAAAGTCCATATTCGTTTGAGATAGTTCCGAGCGGAAGTTCATAAACAATTTTTAACTTGAAAAAAAGGGAGATAACAAAGATTAATATAAAAAGAAATAAATAGTGTTTAATTCTTATCGTCAATTGAAGTTTCTAAAAATTTTGTCGGATTAAAAAATTAAAAAGTAAACTGAATTCAACTTTTAATTTCATTCAACTTATCTGCACTGATTATCAAGATTGAGTGTAAATAATATTAAATATCTTTATCTCAAATATTAACATATACAAAAATGAATTAAGTTTCTTATTACAACCTGACAAATCCTGATGTTTAAAATTCTTATTTATAGCGTTTAGTCCTGTAAGTTGAAGATTGTAGTCTATCACAATTTAGTATTTCAATCATTAAGATTTGAAACAGCTTTCCTTAAAGAAATTATTTATTTAATTTTAAAATGCTTAAAACAATTAATCATCAGTTATGGAAATAATCGATTATTCAGAAAAGTGGAAAGACAAATGGGATCAGTTCGTGCTGGAATCCAATAACGGCACTATGTTCCATATGCAAAAATTTTTTGATTATCACAAACCAGGCAAATTCACTTTTAATCATCTGTTGTTTTTAGATCATGGAAATATATTTGCCGTACTTCCGGGTTCAAGAATTAATGATTTATATGAGTCGCCAATTGGTGCAAGCTACGGATCGATTGTAACAAAGGATGTGAAATTTGCTGAAGCAATGGAAATAGTTTCAACATTGCTTGAATATGGAAAAAGAACTGGAATAAAAGAATTTCTTTTGACATCCGCTCCACGGGTTTATGAAAAACGTCCTAACGAAAATCTTGACTTCGCAATGCTCTGGCAGGGATTTAATTACGATCTTCATTATATATCAAGTGCAATTAAGCTTGATTCAAATGAAGACATAATTTCACGTTTTCAGCAGACGGTCAGAAGGAACATCAGAAAAACTTTAAATGATCCTGATATCAGAGTTGAGATCAATGATCACTATGATGAATTTCATCCAATACTTGTTGAGAATAAAGCAAGACATGATGTCAAACCAACTCATTCGCTCGAGGACTTGATTAGACTTACTCAACTGCTTCCTGAAAATCTAGTGTTGTTTATGGTTTACTATAAAGATAAACCAATTGCAGGTTCGTCATTATTTATTGCAAATAGTATTGTAACACTTTGTTTTTATAATATGCTGCGTTATGAATACGAGCATCTGAAACCTATTCATCGTGTAATGTATGAAGTCGTTAAGTGGTCAACAGAAAAAGGATATAAGTATGTTGACATTGGAGTATCACAGGACACAAAGGCTGCAAATCCGATGACACCAAGTATGAACCTTATCGACTTTAAGGAAAAGTTTGATGCAAAAACTGTTATGCGTAATACTTTTCGAAAAAAAATATAAACTTGGTGAGCCAAAAACATGAGCTCAAAGAAAAAAGTTCTGATTACTTTTCTCGGTAACATCCACTATGATACACGTTGTAAAAATCTTTTCGATACTCTCACTGCAAATAATTTTAATGTTAATTTTATTGGTTTTGACTGGCTGACGAACGGATTTGTAAATGAAACGGGTAATATTTCAATCTATAAATTGAAAAAAGGATATCTTTCAATTTCTTTTTATCTGAAGTTCACCTGGTACCTATTGATTAAACTTATCACAACTAAAGCATCAATTATTTTTGCTGAAGATATTTACACTCTGCCACTGACTGTAATTCTTGGGAAGATAAAACATGCAACTATATATTATGATTCGCGTGAACTTTTTGGTTATTTAGCTGGATTAAAGGAGAAAAGATCAAAGCAAACTTTCTGGAAGTGGATTGAAAAATTCTTTATTAAGAAAGTTGATAATGTTCTGGTAACTGGTCCAATGGATGCTGAATTTCTTAAAAAGGAATATAAGATTAAGAATTTAATTTTATTGAGAAACCTGCCAAGATATTACAAACCTGAATTAAAGCTCGACCTTCGTTCACATCTTCAGATTGATAAATTGAAAAAAATAATTCTTTACCAGGGAGTTCTTGTAAAAGGACGAGGAGTGGAAAAAATTTTTTCTGTTTTAAACCAACTACCTGATAACGTTTTCGTAATTGCTGGTGGTGGTGAATTTGAACAACACTACCGCAAACTTTCCGAAGAGATGAAAGTTGCTGATAAAGTTTTCTTCCTTGGGAAATTAACTCAGGATGAACTCCCAAAAATTACTGCTTCGGCTGATATCGGAGTTTCACTTATTGAAAATCTCAGCATCAGCTATTATCATGCTCTGCCAAATAAACTTTTTGAATACATCATGGCTGAAGTTCCGGTAGTTGTCAGTAATCTTCCACAGATGAAAGAAATTGTAGAGAAATATGATGTTGGCTATTCAGTTGAATTTGATGATGATTCTGAAATTATTTCTACTTTAAAAAAACTAACCGAAGATAGTGGGCTTTACGAGAGAAAAAAACAAAACTGTCAAATTGCATCGCAGGAATTAAACTGGGAGAAAGAAGTTACGACACTACTGAAGACAATTAATTGAACAACTTTTATCGAGACCGAAAGTAAACTAATGATGTCATCAAGAGTGCAACGAAATGATCTCGTATTTAGTCCAATATTAGTAGATTGCTTCGGCTAATCGCCATCGCAATGACTGTTTAATTTTTTCAGAATCTCATCGCAAATCCTGAAACCTGCGTTTCCGTCGGGCAGGAAGGTTCAAGGTTAAACTCTCTTTTTATATATACAGATAATATGAACCGGTTTCTTGTAAATCCAATTTGCAAACCTATCCTTAATTTTCCATAACCAGAACGGGAAAAATTGAATCAATACATAAGTCCGCAAATAAATCAGGAGTTTGTTCCCGAATGTTTCGAACCTGAAACTTTCAAAATCATTTCCTGAATATAGACTTTGAAGTTTTTTCTCATCGAAGGAATTAATATGTCCATTGGCAGGTGTTTTCTGATTGCAATGTATGCAGAGATAATAAATTATTTTTTCTTTGTAGGGAGTTGTTATAATGATACTGCCTCCCTTCTTTACAACACGAAACAACTCTTTAATAAATTCCGACGGTTCAATAACGTGCTCAATAATTTCTGAAGCAATAACGCAATCGAACGAATTATCGTTGAAAGGGAGATGAAATGAATCTGCTGTTATTCCAAAATGTTTTTCATCGGGATAGAGATTTTTTACTTTGATGGGATTTGTTATTGAAATATCAAGTGAATAAACTTTTTTACCTTTGGGAAGAAATTCCTTTGCTACCCAACCACTACCACAGCCGACATCGAGAATTGAATTTACATTTTTCGATATTTTAGAAATGATAAACTCCCTGACACGTCTTTCATCGTGTGAAGTTGCACCTTTGCGTTGCGCAAAATAATCAAACTCCACTGCATCTTTTTTATAATGATCTATGTAATTGAAATCGCTCAAATGTCTTATTCTGGAAAAAATTATGAGTAAAGATATTAAAAATTGCCGGATGGTGGTTATCTAATTGAATCTTAAAAAATAATTTATTACGTTTGGTATAACAAATCAGGGATTGGCGGACATGAAAACGATAAAATATTTTTTCTGTATTCTGCTTCTTATCTTCACATCAAGAATTTATTCTCAGGTGCCGGATACAATCTGGACAAAAACTTTTGGGGGACCTCTTTCCGATGTTGGTGTCTCAGTCAAACAAACAAAGGATGATGGTTTTATTATTGCCGCAACAACAAGTTCTTTCGGTGCAGGCGGACAGGATATTTACTTAATCAAAACCGATGAAAACGGTGACACACTCTGGACTAAAACTTTCGGGGGAACAGGAAATGATCGAGCTGCAAACGTCGTTCAAACTAATGATAATGGTTATGCAGTATTTGGAACAACAAATTCATTTGGAAATGGCGGAGATGATTTTCTTTTATGGAAGGCAGATTCTTTGGGAAACACTGAATGGTATAAAATGTACGGTGGCAGTTTCAATGATATTTGTACTGAAGGGAAGCAGACGAGTGATGGAGGTTTTATAACTACAGGATATTTCTATAATCAGGTTGTTCGTTCTACTGTAATAAAAATTGATGGATTTGGTAATGAGAGATGGAACAAAACGCTCAAAGTTTCAAATTATTCCGATCTCTGGTCTTATTCTGTTGAACAAGCATTCAATGATAATTACTTTATTGGCTGCACCTGGGGACATGATTACTTCGGTGGTTATGCTTACGAATGGTATATGTATCAATTATCCTCAGATGGAGATTCATTGTTTTCTACATATTACTTTAACGTTGGTGCAGATTTTCTTACGAAAATAAGAACTACTATAGATGGTAATTTAATTTTAGGTGGAAGCACAGCATATGAATACATCTGGTTAAAAAAGAGGAATCCTTATGGCGGAACAATTTGGTCAAGAATTATATCTGTTTCATCAGCAGATGTATTTCTTACTGACATCGAATCTACATCAGACAATGGATTTATTATTTCAGCTATTGTATATGTGTCAAGCAATAATTCCTTGCGTGATATTGTATTGTTGAAAACAGATTCGGATGGTTTCCTTCAATGGGGAACGCGAATTTTAAGGAGTGGTGTTGAAGATGCGTTATCTGTTTGCACCACTGATGAAGCAGAATATATAGTTGCTGGAAAAACAAATTCTTTGGGTACAGGAGACTTTGATGTTTGGCTTTTAAAATTTAAAAATAATCCTGCCTCCGAAATTCAGGTTTCTAAAGATTCTCTTCACCTAACATTTGATACGACTTCATTTACATCTGAAGATAGTTTAATAATTTACAATACTGGAAGTGCGACTCTAAATGTGGACACGATTTATTCAACAAATGCTTCCGGATTTTTGTTAGATGTAATTCTTAATGATACAACAATCCACACTTCAGTAACCAGCAGAGGCAATTATTATAATCCATTTGAAATTGAGCCCAATGATTCAGCTAAACTTATATTCACTTATCCTTTATGGGTTCCAAAAGAATTTAATATTTCAGAAACTTGGATAGACACGATTATTATTTTGAACAATTCAATAAATAATTCATCATTAGCAATACACACATTAATTGATTATCCGGTTGGAGTGGGAAACGAAATCGATAATTTACCAGCGACTTTCTCTTTGTCTCAAAACTACCCAAACCCTTTTAATCCTTCTACGAAAATAAAATTCGAGATTCCGGATCAAGTCCGGAATGACAACCGTTTTGTTACATTAAAAGTTTATGATGTGTTGGGTAATGAAATTGCAACTCTCGTTAATGAAGAAAAACAGCCCGGCACTTATGAAGTTGAATTCAACACATCTTCAATCAAGCATCTTCCATCTTCCGGAATTTATTTTTACCAGATTAAAGCCGGAAATTACACGGAGACAAAGAAGATGATACTTCTGAAATAAATTTTCTTAATTATTCCGCAGCGAAATCTTTGGCTGGATTATTGCACTTCACTAAATTTCAGTAAATAAAATTTTCAATTTGGAGTTGTCATGAAAACCTTTTTCTTATTATTACTCTTTGCTATTAATGCTTTTGCCCAGGATAGTACGATGAATTTGCAAGGATATGATGTTACACTTGGAATGAATATGATGGAAGTATGGGAGAATTTAAAGTCAGGTTTTAATGTCGTTGAAGAGGAAGATGGAACTTTTTATATATCAGATAAGAATGACTCGCCTGTCGGAATAATCAAATTTAAAAATGAAATTGCAGTAACAATTATTAAAGACTGGGGAACTACCAATAAAACAAATTCCGGTCAGGTATTCAAAACATTATGGAATATCTGCAAACAATATGAGAAAGACCTGGAAGATGCTAAAATTTTGCCAATAGAATCTTTCACTCCAAAAGGGAGCAAATTTGCTTTGCAGATTTATCTTACGGAAAACAGGTACCTGGATATTACTATCCAGCACACAGTAACTATACTTGAAGTACTCGAAAATAAAAATTAAAATTTGAATTGAATAGAAAAGAGATTTGCGTTTCCCAATCCGAGTGAGAATGGCATATATGCATAGTCCAGCCTGAGGCTTCCCCATGAAATTCCCAGCCCACCGGTGAATCCTCTTGATTCATAACCTGATTGATAACCAAGACGAAATGCAAATGTTTTGTTATACATTATTTCGGTTCCACTGATAATATGTATATCGTCAGTATCAAGATATTTTTGGAATTCTGCAGCTAAAACAAAATCGGTTTTTGAATTTTCATGATTGAAATTATAAGCACCGCCTAATCGAAATTCTGCCGGCAGTTTTGTTTTTTCAACACGCAGTTCGCTCATTGATCCGATATTTCTTATTACGGTTGATGCAGTCAGTCCGTCAACTGGCGTTGTGTAGTTTAAACCGAAATCAAAACCGTAGCCTGTGGATTCATCACTTAACAAACTTTCATAAAGATATTTAAAGGTGAGTCCGAAATCCAGTTTGTCAACAACATTAAATCCCGAGGAAAGGCTTCCGAAAAAATAATTTGCATTGAACTTTGACAATGGCTCGCCGGGTCTTTCTCTTACTTCAATATCATCTACTGTAGTCACATTAAAACCAACTGCCCAGGGAAGGCTGAACATATTCCATTTAATTCCACCTACTTCGCTTCTCACATCCTGTATCCATTCGTTATGCATAAACATTGCTTCATTATGCTCAAAAGAAACCAACCGTGAAGGATTATAAAACAATGCAGAGAGATCATTGGAAGCAACAGCACCGACATCGCCCATAGCAATATTTCTTGCACCAAATCCAAATTTCAGAAATGAAAGTCCGCTGCTGCCTGCTGATTGTGCAAAAGAAATTGTTGTAACCGCTAATATTATTGTAACTATTTTTTTCATTTTGTATTTGTCATTGCGAGTCCCGGTATATTCGGGACGAAGCAATCTTGTATTAAATATTTGCTTTGAGATTCTTTCGTCATCCGGCGAATGCCGGACTTCTCAGAATGACATTTGGACTAAAAATTAAAATTAACACTTACGATATGCCTGTCAGCACTTGAATATTGTTCAATCTGAAAAGCATAATCAACACCTACTACAAAATTACTGAACGGCTGAAAGAATGAAAAGCCAAGTGACGGTTTAACCGGCCAATCAGTATTGCTTACATTGAACTGATCAATTCCGCCGCGAATATAAAATTGATCATAGATATTATACTCAACTCCGGCTCTGAAAATATTCGATTTCACTGAACTGTTTTCAAATTCGATCGAACCCAATAAACCAAGTTCCTTATTTCTATAACTTGCCCCAATTTTTCTAAGATTAGGGAAGTTATCTTCTGTTTTTATTCCTTCCTGTTCATAAATTGGTGCAGTATCCCACTGATATTTACTCATTAAATCTGCAACTACTAATGAGATATTAAAATTTTCATTAATCCGGTATAATGCACCAATGTCAAAACCTACACTGGTTGAACTTATGTTTTCATAAAGACTATAATAGAAAAATTTAGTTGTAAGCCCGATAGATATTTTTTCAGAAATTCTTGCAGCCAATCCGATAAAAAATTGATTTTCGGAAGTTGAAAGTTCACCTGTTGGTAAACCGTTGTTATCCCTTCCATCAATATTATGCACACCGGAATTTATAATTCCAACGCTTAACCCTGCAGTAGTTCTTGGTTTACGGTTAACCGTGTTTGTATCCTTTGATGAATAAAAATCAAATCTTTTCGTAAAGTTGAAAAAGTTTAAAGCTCTGTCGAGAGTAAGAAATGAGTAACCAGCCTGCAAAGAATTATTTTCTTGGTATGGAGTTACTGCAGGATTGTAATATGAAACAAGTTCGCCTTCAGTAATAGAAGACATTGCATTACCCATTCCGATTCCTCGTGCTGCAAATCCTATCCTGCTGAAAGCCCCGGGACTAACTGCTAATTCACTGAATCTCGGTTGAGCAATAATCAATGAAGAAAATAAAACAACTAATATGAAAAAATAATTCTTCATCATCGCATATAAATAATTTTTCCAAATAGAGGATCATTATCATTAATATCAATACGATAAAAGTAAACACCATTCGGCAAATAGTTACCATTATCATCAAGTCCATCCCAAAATTCAGGCGCGCCTTCAAGATCTCTGTTCCTCGGTGCGTTTTGTATTATGGTTCTTATATAGTTCATTCCAAAATCGAATATCCTTATAGTCACATTAGCTTCAGTTCCTCCGGTACTGTATTTTATTTTTAACTGTTCCTGCCCAGGTGAGAATGGATTCGGATAAGCATAGGTCTCACTATTCGATTTTAGTGGCTGAGAAGCAAAATAAATTTTCCAATTGCCATTCCATGCACTTGATTCATTGATACGTACCAAACCATCAGCAGAACCGAGCCAAACATCATTATCTTCAGATGCAGCACTGTAAAAAATATTTGTTTTTAATGAAACACCTGACTCTGAATCAACAATGTTATTTGGTAAAATCCATGTGTCTGCAAGATTTGAAGATCTGAAAGCTCCGTTATCCGTTAATGCGATAACATCTGCATTCTTGAATCCAAAATTATGACCTCGCTCTTCATTTAGAGATGTCTTCCATGTATTCCCACCGTTAGTTGAAAAACTTACAGCGTAAAATTCATTGATATCGTTGGCTTTCCAGGATGAAGCCCAGATTGTTTGATTGTAAGAATTGAATCCGAGTGCAGTAATAAAATTTCCGCTGATTGACTCTTCTTGATTTTGATGATTAAATTTTGTCCATGAAGGATTTATTGCGTACGCATTTGTTGTTTTATTAATTCCGTTTGCAGTTCCGACGTAAACAGTTGAATCATCAGCAGCTACAACCGAAAAAGCTCTGTAATTCAGCCAGCCAATACTGCAAAAATTTCCCGGAGTAGGTGAAATACATTTATCTCTTTCAGAAAGAGAATCTGATGGTGATACTGAATTTAAACTATCCGTAGGCAGAATAATTCTCTGCCAGTTTTGTCCCTTATCTGTACTTCTTCTTGTACCGCCAGCAAAAGATGTAATCCAAACAGCATCCGGAGTGAATGCAATATCATAAGTTAAATTTTGTTCGGCAACTGTTATCGGAAGAACATTTAAAACATTTACTCCAAAAATTACTATAGATGAATCAGGATGATCCACAGGCTGAGAAACTGACGACCATGACAAACCATTGTCCGTTGTATATTTTAATCCGGTTCCTTTAGGAACAGTTCCACCACCAGGACCGGGAACAGATGTTGCGGTTGCAGCCCAGATAGATCCATCATATTTATTATAAGCTAATGCAGAAATATTATCATCTCCAAAAGGCGAAGTTCCGTAAAAGTTTGTCCAGTTTGTTCCTCTATCGAATGAAACACTAACACCTCTGCTTGTACCAAGCCAGACTGTGTCACCAATGGTTACAATATCAAGTATGCTGTTGCTAACAGGATTGGATGAAGTTATCTTCGGAACAAAATTTTCATCACCGGAGACTTCGAAAGATTCCGGATTAAACTGCGCGTAAATCCCAGATGAGAAAATCAAAATGAACAGTAATAAAATATTTTTAATCATTGAATCAGTACGAAATGATTTATAATATTACTAATTTCGCCTAATCTGTCTCTTGCCTGAAATTCAAATCTGTATGTTCCTTTATCATTCCCCTGGTTAACTTCAATTTTTCTTGAATAAATACCATCATTTGCCGTAACATCACCACTGACCTGATTGAACGGTGGAAGCGGGCAACAACTTCCATCATCAAGTAATAACCACTTAAAATTATTTGTGGATCCATCAGGTTTGTAAACCTTAAAATATACTTCGAGCAAATCACTCTTACCATTTGGGTCCATTGCTTCAATAGATGTAAATATCACTGTCGTATCATTAACTATAACAGTATCAGGTTCAATAACTGAATTTGAAATTACAGGTGGAAGATTATCCTGCCCATTCAAAAAATAAAATGTAGTAAGTGCAACCTGCTTTAATTTACCATCGAAACCTTCAGCAGAAAATCTGATAGTATAATTTCCAATTGGATATTCACGTTTGAGGATAAACTGATTTTCAAAAACGTTTTCCAGGATTTCGTCCATTTCAACTGGCTCTGTATTCAGGCGCGAATTATCAGAGGAATAAATATCAAAGTAAGCTTTGAATACCTGACTTGATTGCGTGAATAACAACCTAAGGTTGAGTAATGAATCAGGGGGACTTTTTAAGTCAACAGTATCTTTTATTCCTGCAATAGAACTCACTTGATAATTATCTGTTTTCGAATCGATCAGACCATCATAGGTTTTTTCACATCCCCACATGAGAAGTGGAATAAGTAAGAAATATATTTTCCTCATAGCAGAATAATATTTTGAAGCAAGTACTATCACAAGGTAAAAATTAAGATATTTTGAAATTTATTGAGGTAATGTAAGCATAATAGGCATCGGAGAAAAAGAAATCACGAAAATAAAAAATGAAAGATACCCAAGAAACATTCTGCCCAAATCGAGTTTCGTAACATCCGGTACCGGTGGGTGTTTTAGCTTTATGATGAAGTACAGAATCAATGACCAGAAAACCCAACCCGACCAGCCAATTCCTAAATTTAATTCCAAAAATGCATCAGCAAAACCAACTGCTCCAAATGCAAACATCAAAAGAGCAGCAGCGACAGAAATTTTATAATGATTTTTATCTCCAAACATTGCAAAGGATATATGTCCGCCATCAAGCTGCCCAACAGGTATCATATTCATCGAAGTAATGAACAGTCCGAACCAACCAGCACATAAGTAGGGGTAGCGATAAATCTCGCTCATTGGTGGAAAGAATTGACCAGGCTTAACAAATATTTCTTTCAGAGAAGAGAAAAGAATTGAATCGCCAAATACTAATGCAAAGCCTTCCTTTCCGTATGTTGGTTCAAAATAATCAGGATGAATGTGCAGCAAATAATCTATTCCGGGAATATTCAGGAATCCGTAAATGAGAATAACAATTGTAACAATGAAACCTGCGAATGGTCCTGCAATGCCAATATCAAACATAGCTTTCTTTGAATGGATGCGCGTCTTTGTCCTGATCACTGCACCCATCGTCCCAAAGTTTATCAAATAAGGAATTGGAGGAAAAGGAATATAAAATGGAAGCGTCGCTTTTACTTTGTGATACATCGCAGCAAAGTAATGCCCAAATTCGTGAAATGTTATTATCAATAGAATTGAAATTGAATATGGTAGTCCACTCAACAGCTCTTTCAATTCACAAGGACCACCGGAAGCGCTTATCCATTGAACACCCGCAACTGTAGTGGTAATGAATGTGATAATAAATAAACCAACGTGCAGTGGAATCCGTTCTTTCAATTTCTTAACCGGAGGTGTTGAGAATGTAGAATAATAATTCTCTCCGAAAGGTTCAGCCATATTTAAATATCCAGATTGATTCCAATTGTTGTATAATTTTCATTGATATCATAAAATTCTCCGTGAACACTTTTGCCGGAGAAATAGGATGCTAAGATACTGAATCCTCTTGACTCGGGTTTACCAAATTTTATTCCAGTGGAAATAATATTGTTTCCTAAATATTTTTCTATACCGGTTAATTTGAAATCGTAAGCAATAAAAATATTGAAAGTAGAAGTTGCAAGCAGTTTCGGGTAAAAATCAAATCCCGTTTGTAAAATTCCTTTTTTAATTTCATCAGGAACAATATGAATATTGTATGTGCCACCTGCATAAATCCGGATATCAGAAATTTTGTAATAACCAATCAGTTCAAAAAATTCTCTGCTATAAACAAATGGTTCTCTCCCATTCCTCCAGAGTTCATTTTCGAGATCATAATATCCGTCCACAAGATGAGCGCTGATGTGACTGAAACGTAACCTGATTCCCCACTCATTTTCATCAATCTTTTTTTTATAACTTCCATTTACTCCAAAAAGATAATCAACTGTTTCAACAGGGAATTTGAAATTATTTTCTGAGCGTGCACGAGTGTAAGTGAAAAAATCAGCACCAACAGAAAATGACTCGCCTTCTTTTATCCAATGAATAATATCATGTGATGTCCCGATATCAATTCTTACTTTTTCAAGAATAAAAAGATATTGGAAACCGGTCTTCGGTTCGAGAAAATGTGCAGTAAAAGGCTGAATGTTTAAATCGGCAGGAAACCATTCTGTTGCAGTTTGTGCAAAAGAATTAATTTTTACAAGAAGCAGCAGAAACGTAGCAAGTAAAAATCGCATTAATTACTTTCTGATTTAGAGATAATTTTTCTATCCGAGCCGGACTTTGACAACTTTTTTATTTTTTGTTTGATAAGTTTATTGTAGCTGTATTTAAACTTTGAGGTTAAACTTGAAATCGAATAAAGATTAGTCGGGAAAGCAAAAGAAGGTTCAAAATAACAATTCACTGTGCAGCCCTGGCAAAAAGTAAATCGTCCTTCCATATCCAAGAAATGCTTTATCTTGTCCGACTTTCTGATTTCACCTATCGGTTTGTCAATATTGATTTTGTCATTTGCAAAATGATAACAAGGAAGAATAATTTCATTGTAAGGTGATATAACGATCACACGTGAAACTGCTTTACAACTTGGATTACTAATATCATTTCCACCATCTCTGCGAAGTTTCATAAACGCTTTGTTAAGATAGACGTTCATTTTCCCATCACAATATTCATCAATAAAATCGACTGCATCCTCAGATAATCCGGGATTACCAAAGTAAGAGAAAACCGGATTAACAAGTAAGACCAAATCATGTTTAGCAGCCAATTCGTGCATTCGCGGTAATTTTTTATAAGTTTCATTTGTTACAGTGAAAAGAATATCAGGAAACTCACTAAATGATTTTGCAATCTCAATGCTATTAAAAACAGACTTGTAGCAATCCACTTTCCGAATCCTGTTATGCTCGTCTTCATCAGGAGAATCGAGTGAGAAGTGAAGCAGATTAATTTTTTCAGCAAGTTTTTCAGCAAACTTCGGATAAAGAAGCGTATTGGTTGTGATACTGGTCTGCATTTTAAAATTGCGTGCAAACTCCGCCATCAGGTGAATATCTTTATGAAGAAGGGGTTCACCTCCTGTCAAATCAATAAATTTCACTCCAAGTTTTGCAAGCTGTTCAACATTCGATTTAAAATCATTTAAGTCGGCATACGGTGTATCCTTAAAATTTTTATGATCACCAAAATGGCAGAACTCACAAAAAGCATTGCACCGATATGTTACATAATAATTACAAAGAAGAAGCATCAGTAAGTTCTATCTTTCCATTTTACTTTTTTGTTGAATAAAACTGTCAAAGGAAGAACGACGACATATATCATATAATAAATTTCCCATATCAAAAAATATTTCAAATTTTTCTGAAGACCTAATCTTTGATGTATTGGATACAGTACAAATAAATCAATTGATATTTTGAATACAACCAAATAAATCCAAACTGAGCTGAAGAAAACCGGAGTTAAAAGAATAAAAGCATTTGTCAGAAAAGCCCAGGACATTAAGAATAAACCAAGCAGTGGAGCATCAATTCCACCGACAGCCCAGCGTTTTTTCTGCCTGAATAACTCTTTCAGGTTAGCTGCTGGTTTTGAGATAACCAATGAATTTTTGTCAAGTGGATAAATGGTCTGATACTTTCCTAACTTGTGAATGGAGTTGAGTAAAAGAAAATCCTCAGTAACACTGAATGGCAAATTTTCAAATCCACCGATATCATCATAAGCTTTTTTTCGAAAGGACATATTGTTGCCGATGCAGCTAACTGGTTTTCCCTGGTTGATCGTCCCTGAAGAAATAAATAAAAGATAAATAAAATCAATTGCCTGCATTCCCGTGAATGCACTTTCAACTTTTTGTGAAGTAAATCCGTTAACTACTCCAATACTATCAGTATAATATGAAGCGATAGTTTTTGCCCAAAGCGGAGTAACCTGGCAATCTGCATCGGTCGTGATTATTATTTCTCCTTTGGTAAGCTTAAATCCTTCGGACATTGCTTTTACTTTGCCTTTTAAAACTGATTGTTCATTTTCCTGCAGATGAATAATTCTGAACTGCTTTTTACCATGAATAAAGTCAGCAGCAATTTTTAAAGTGTTATCTGTGGATGTATCATCAATGATTATTATTTCAAGTTTCCCTTCCGGATAAATCAAATTGTTCAAAGATTCCAGGCAGAGTAAAATATTTTCAGCTTCATTTCTTGCCGCAACCACTACTGAAATCGAAGGTAATTTATCTTCAGTTACCTGAGGAAATATTTTTTTCGCTCCGGTTATCAGAGTCGCTGAAATAATAAAATATCCCGAAACAAGTATCAGAAATATTATTTCAAGCAATCTTCAGGTACTCCAAATTCAAATCCCTTTTTTGCTATTTGCTCAACGGTAAAGTTTAAACTTCGTTCAATAATTTTGCAGGATTTTATGCTGTCATGAAATACTAAAATGGAATTTTTATTTAAATAATTGGTTATTGAATGTTCAACTAATTTAAAATTGTTTTTAAAATCGTACGTCAATGGATTCCACATTACACATTTCAAATTTAATTCAGCCAAAACTTTCTTCGTTGAGAAATTAAAAAGCCCGTGAGGCGGTCGGAAGTATTTTACATCATAATTGAAATTTTTCTTTAATAATATATTGAACGGCTCGATTGCAGAAATTGATTTCTTTACACCCATTTTTAAAAGTAATTCATGATTCATCGTGTGGTTGGCAATTGTGTGTTGACTTTCCAGAATTTTTTCAGTTAAACCAGGATGATTTTTAATATTATTCCCGACACAAAAGAAAACCGCTCTTATCTTAATTGATTTGAGAACATCTAAAATTTTTAATGTTGCTACTTCAGTCGGACCATCATCAAATGTTAAAAGAATTTTATTATTTGAAGTTTCCCAGATGAAACTATTAAAAATTTTTTGTATCAAAACAGGTGGAGTAAAATATTTCAAATAAAAATTCCAGATAAATTAAACATCCACTACCTGCATCAGGAAACTTGAGATTTTATATGCTCGTGATAAGCAGTTTTTAAATTTTCTTCCAGTTTTTTATATAATAATTTTTGCTTATTACCTTTACCAAACAAATTTGTCACACAATAACTACAAAGAAAATAACCTATCAGAGTATTCAAATCGTGGTACATAAAAGCATTTAATGACAATGCTGATTCATCACCCATAGATACAGCGTCAATTTTTCGTTTATTACAACTTGGGCACAATTCGTCTTCGTAAAACCAGATTTTCTCAACTGCATCGCCATACTTTTCATGACACTGGTTTAGTAATTCAAAAAGAATATTTTCAACGAAGTCTTTATCCATAACCCAATAATTTTAAGTTAATATAATTAATTTTACCGTCAACCATCTTCTATTTGATCATCCTTTAATTACTCCAACAGGTTTTATCTTTGCGACTTTACGCGTTATGCCTTCTTTATGCATCACGTCAACCACATCGGAAACATCTTTATAAGCATCTGACATTTCTTCGGCAATTGTTTTATATCCTTTTGCCTGGATTGATATTCCCTTTTTATTAAGTTCAGCAACCAGATCTCGTCCTTTTGCACTTTTCAATGCTTTAGTGCGACTTAAATTTCTCCCAGCGCCGTGGCATGAACTTCCGAAAGTTTCTTCCATTGCGTTTTCTGTTCCGACTAAAATGTAAGAATACCTTCCCATATCTCCTGGGATTAAAACCGGCTGACCAACATTCTTATATTTTTCAGGAATCAATTTACTGCCGGGAGGAAATGCACGCGTCGCACCTTTCCGATGAACGCATACTTCTTTTATTTCATTTCCAACAGTGTGCTTTTCAATCTTTGCAATATTATGACAAACATCATATAAAAGTTTGAATCCCAATTCTGATTCACTTATTGAGAAAGTTTCTTTTAACACTTCTTTGGCAAGATTCATTATTACCTGACGATTACTCCAGGCAAAGTTAGCTGCAGCTTGCATTGCTGCGAAGTAATCCTGACCTTCCTGCGATTGAATTGGTGCACAAGCGAGCTGTCGGTCAGGTAATTTGAACCCATATTTCCCGCTAGCGTTAAGCAAAATTTTCAGATAATCATCACACACCTGATAACCGAGCCCGCGTGAACCGGTATGAATCTGAATTACAATTTGTCCGGGAAATAATCCAAATACATCTGCAGTTTTGTTATCAAAAATCTCATCAACAACATCAACTTCCAGAAAATGATTTCCTGAACCGAGTGTTCCAAGCTGATCTGCACCACGTTCTAATGCACGTTGACTGACAACAGCGATATCAGCATTTTTTAATGTTCCGTTCTCTTCAGTAAATTCAATGTCAGAGGGAACACCGAGACCATTTTCAAGCGCCCAAATGCTGCCTTTGGTCAAAACTTTTTTTATATCAACGGAAGATAATTTTTTTATTGCACCGCTTGCGCCCACACCGGTAGGAACCGCTTGAAATAATTTTGAAACAAGACTATCAATTTTATTTTTTATTGGTTCGTATTCCAGATTAGTTTTAGCCAGTCTTACTCCGCAATTAATATCATAACCAACACCACCTGGTGAAATTACACCTTCATCCAGGTTTGTAGCTGCAACACCACCAATTGGAAAACCGTAACCCCAATGTATATCAGGCATAGCGAGCGAATATTTTTCAATTCCGGGAAGATGAGCAACATTAACTACTTGCTTGAGGGCTTCGCCATCATCCAATCCTTTTTCGATCATTCGTTGAGAGATATAAACTCTTCCAGGAACATTCATTTCTCCGGAAGCAGGTATCTCCCATAAATTTTCTCTTATTTTTGTTAATTCAATTCCACTAACATTCATATTCTTACACTTCAATGAAATTGTTAAATATCGAAAACAACAAGAGTTGAAAACTTACCTTCTTCCACTACAATCTCAACCTGATGATATGTAACGGATTTTATTTCGTGCTTCATTGGAAAATCAATTGATACTTTTGTTCCTTCAAGTTCCGCTGAAAGTTCAAAACCTTCATTGTCATCAAATAATTTAAAAGAATTAACTGACACGCACAACCATCTTTGTGAAAGCAACAGATAATTTAATTCATTTAAAAAAGTAACCAGAAGTTCTTCCTGTGAATTTGCAGAAAGTTCTATCTCCATAGAGTCATCGGCTGCAATTGATTCGTCATCGGTTATAGCAGAAAACCATGCTTTTCCGCCAGCTTCAAATATGTCCTGAAGACTGCTGCCTTCCAATTCTGCTGCAATATCTGCTGTATGATCTACAAACTTGTAAATGCCGCTCATAAAATAAAAATATCCGATTTGTTGGGTTCAATTTAATGATGATTTTGTAAAAAAGAACTTTAAATAAAACTGATTTTCCGGTAGTTATATTTACAATTGAAATGAAAAATCTTTCCGAACATCAGAAAGGAATCCTATACGTATTCACTGCTGCATTATTGTGGAGCAGTGGCGGTTTATTTATCAAGCTGATTTCGCTGAACGCCATGCAATTATCTTTTTTCCGATGTTCGATTGCTGCAATTACTTTTGCAATCATTTTCAAAAAAAGAATACTGTTATTCAACAAACTGAGTCTCATCAATTCATTTATTTACGCAATTGTTCTTATAACATTTGTAATTGCTACAAAAACTACAACTGCTGCAAACGCCATCTTCTTGCAATCCACTGCACCAATTTACGTTTTAATTTTTGAACCAATATTTAATAAAACAAAATATGAAAGAATTAATATCATAACAGTAGCAGTATGTGTTCTCGGAATGATTTTATTTTTCGTTGGAAAACTTGAACCTGGACATCTTGAAGGAAACTTTGTTGCTCTCATTTCCGGAATAACCTTCGCAGCATTCTTTTTAGGAATGAAACAAAATGATCATAAGTATCAGCAGAGCAGTATTTTTTGGGGAAATGTTCTCGTTGCTATGATATGCATTCCTTTTCTTACTTCAATTGAATTAATCAGCTTTTCAGATGTGTGGATGGTTAGTTTTCTCGGCGTTTTTCAGATTGCAATTGCTTATGCTTTCTTTGCTTCAGGACTCAAAAGAATTTATGCTGTCGAGGCTTCTATTATTTCAATGATTGAACCTGTATTGAATCCTGTTTGGGTTTTCATTGGATATGGCGAAGTTCCTTCACTCGAAGCAATAATCGGAGGTTTGATTATCTTGACTGCGATTGTAGTAAGAAGCTTGATTACACAAACATCGATTAAGAGTAAATTCAGTTTTTAGTTATGGTGCCCGCCTGAAAATTTTCCAACCGCTTTTCATTTTTTTAAAACATATTCTATCATGCAGTCGGTTTTCTCTCCCCTGCCAGAATTCAAAATAATCCGGAACTAAAACAAAACCTCCCCAATATGGTGGGATAGGAATTTTTTTCCCTCTGAACTTTTCTTTAAAATATAAAAATTTTTGCTCGAGGTATTCTCTGTCTGGAATTACTTCACTCTGTTCGGAAGCCCAAGCTGCTATTCGGCTTTCGAGAGGTCGTGTATTAAAATATTTTTGTGATTCAGCTCTGGATATTTTTTTTACTTTTCCTTCAACTCTTATTTGTCTTTCTAGTTCAGCCCAATAAAATAAAAGTGATGCTTCTGGATTTTCAGTAAGACTTCTTCCTTTTGAACTTTTATAGTTAGTGAAGAAAACAAATCCATCCTTGCTTAAATCTTTTAACAATACAATTCTGGCAGAAGGTTTTGCTTTTTTATCTGTAGTTGCCAGAACCATAGCGTTTGGTTCAGTCAGTTTTAGTTTTATAACTTGTCTAAACCAGAATTCAAATTGCCTGAATGGATTCTTCCTGATAGTTTCCTCAGATAGTTTATTTAGGTTATATTCGTGACGTAAATTGTTTAATGTAATAATGGATCGATTATATTTTTTATTAGGCATGTTTCTCAAAGTTTATCTATTTAATTATAAAAATCTTTAATAAGTTACTTAAAAGTAATAAAAATCAGATTTGGATTTATGAAGTCGAAAAATCTCAGTAAAAAGCAACAAGAAGAACTGGAAAAATTTGGTGCTAACACCTGGTTCGTTGAATATCTGCATGATCAATTTTCCAAAAGTCCTGAAAAAGTACCCGACCAATGGAGAAAATTTTTTGGTGATATTTCTGGTACTGATGGAGGCAATGGGAAAAATTCCGGTAAATCATCTTTGCAGCAATTGAATATTCCGCTTCCACAGCCTGGTGAAAACGACGAAGTTCAGATAATAGCAGGAAGTTCGGAAAAAATTCTTGCAAACATGGTAAATAGTTTATCTGTCCCTGTTGCAACTTCGCAAAGAACTATGCCGGTGAAATTACTTGAAGAAAACAGAACACTCATAAACAATCACCTTCAAAGAATCAATAAGAAAAAAATATCTTTTACTCATCTTATTAGCTGGGCTATACTAAAAGCTGTTCAATCAATGCCGGTGATGAACAGTGCTTTCACAATAATAGAAGGAAAACCTCACGTTATAAATAGAAAAGACGTGAATCTTGGTCTTGCTATCGACATCGAACGCAAAGATGGTTCAAGATCTTTGATTGTTCCAAATATAAAAAGTGCAAATAAATTAAACTTTAGTGAATTCTGGAATGCTTATGAAGACCTGATAAACAGATCAAGAAAAGGTGCTATTGATCCAAATGAATTTCTAGGTACAACAATTACATTAACTAATCCTGGAACGATCGGTACGGTTGCGTCTGTTCCAAGACTTATGGTTGGTCAGGGAGCGATTATAGCTGCAGGAGCTATTCAATATAGTGCTGAATATCAAGCAATGTCTCAGACTACAATTTCAACATTGGGCATCAGTAAAGTAATGAATATTTCCAGCACTTATGATCACAGAATAATTCAAGGTGCAGAATCCGGAATGTTTCTTAAAGAGATCAATGATCTGCTTTTAGGTCAGAATGATTTTTATGATGATATATTCGATTCATTAAAACTTCCTTTCAAACCTTTGAGATGGCAAACAGACTATCAGCCGGGAATTTTCGAAACAACTGCAAATACAGAAGAGATTGTAAAACAAGCTAAAGTTCTCCAACTAATTAATTTATACAGAGTAAGAGGACATCTTATTGCTGACCTTGATCCGCTGGGTTCAAAAACACAATATCATGCTGAACTGGATCCGGCAAGTTATAACTTGACTATATGGGACTTAGATCGTCAATTTATTACAGGTGGTTTTGGAAATCTAAACACAGCAACACTTCGTAACATACTTAACATTCTGGAAAAAACTTACTGTGATAAAATTGGTGTTGAATATATGCATATCCAGAATCCTGCTGAGAAAACCTGGCTTCAGAAAAAAATGGAACCGGTTAGAAATACCCCTGAATTTGATAATCAAACCAGGATAAATATTCTAAAAAAATTAATCGCAGCAGAAGCATTTGAACACTTCATTCATAGCAAATTTATTGGACATAAAAGATTTTCATTGGAAGGAAGTGAAACATTAATTCCGCTGTTGGATTTTATACTGACTGAAGCTGCCGACCATAATATTAAAGAAGTAGTGATGGGAATGGCACACAGAGGAAGACTGAATGTGTTAGCAAACATCATAGGGAAATCTTATGATTCTATTTTTGTTGAGTTCGAAGATATCAGAGATCCGAATTCCTTTGAAGGTTCTGGTGATGTAAAGTACCATTTAGGCGCTACAGGAAACTATAAAACAATTAGAGGAAAAAATATTTCAGTTTCTGTTGCTGCAAATCCAAGTCACCTCGAATGGGTTGATCCCGTCGTTGAAGGAATTGTTCGGGCAAAGCAAACACGAATGGGCGATAATAAAAGTCATGTCAAAGTGATGTCTTTATTAATTCATGGAGATGCAGCTTTTGCCGGACAAGGTATTGTTGCAGAAACTTTGAACCTTTCACAATTGAGCGGATACAGAACCGGTGGAACTATTCATATAGTTGTAAATAACCAGATTGGTTTTACTACAACTCCTGAAGATGCCAGATCTTCACAATATGCAACTGATATAGCAAAAATGATTCAGGCGCCAATCTTCCACGTTAATGGCGATGACCCTGAAGCTGCATTGTGGGTTGCTAAACTTGTTTCTGATTACAGACAAATATTTAATAAAGATGTAGTGATTGATTTATTCGGATACAGACGACATGGACACAATGAAGGTGATGAGCCAGGATATACTCAACCAATTTTATATGCAAAAATAAAAGAACATCCATCTGTCAGGCAGATTTACCAGGACAAATTAATTGAAGAAAAAATTATTTCTGAAAATGAAATAAAGACGTTCGCTGATAACCTGAATAGTAAAATGAATGCCTCCGTAGAAAGGATAAGACAAGAGAGTAGGAAATTTGAAGGCGATCTCATACTTGCTGTTCCTAAAAAAGAAATTGAGATTATTCAATCAGAGAAAAAAACATCCATTAGTGAGGATACATTAAAGACAATAGTTGATGGAATAACAAAAATACCAGCTAACTTTAATGGTCACCCAAAACTTTCAAAATTTCTCGAAAGTCGGAAAAAAATAATTGATGGAACAGGAAAAGCCGAATGGGCGTTCGCAGAATCACTTGCATTCGGAAGTTTACTTCTTGAAGGAACGCCTGTACGCTTGAGTGGTCAGGATAGTGTTCGTGGTACATTCAGCCAAAGACATCTTGCCTTCACTGATGTAAAAACCGGATCATTATATTTCCCATTAAATCATTTAAATGACAAACAGGCTTATCTTGAAGCATTGGATAGCTCATTATCGGAAGCGGCTGTTTTAGGATTTGAATTCGGGTATAGTGCTGTTGATCCATTAACTCTTGTAATTTGGGAAGCACAGTTTGGTGATTTTGCTAATGCAGCTCAGGTTATTATTGATAACTTTATAGTAGCTGCTTACACTAAATGGCAAATGCCAAATAATCTTGTAATGCTACTTCCACATGGATTTGAAGGACAAGGACCCGAACACTCAAGTGCTAGACTTGAAAGATTTTTAATACTTAGTGCTGAGAACAATATACAAGTTTGTAATGTAACAACACCCGCTCAATATTTTCATCTTTTAAGAAGACAGATAAAATCGGGTATGAAGATACCTTTAGTTATTATGACACCAAAAAGTTTGTTGAGAGCACCCGAAGCTAAATCGTCAAAAGAAGAATTTTTAAATGGGAAATTTGAAGAAGTACTCGATGATGATTCAATTCAAACTCCTGAAAAAATTGATCATCTTATTTTAACCAGCGGTAAGATTTATTATGATCTGTTGAAATACAGAGCTGATAATAAAATTTCAAATACTGCTATCATCAGGATTGAACAATTTTATCCTTACGCATCTAAAAAGATCAGAAAAATTATTGAAAGATATTCATCTGTTAAGAAAATCAAATGGGTTCAGGAAGAGCCAATGAATATGGGTGCCTGGAATTTTTTGTTTAATCGATTGCGAAATGATTTACCAAAAGAATGTGAATTAGGTTATTCAGGCAGACCTGAAAGTGCAAGCCCTGCAGTAGGTTCATATAAAATTTCAATGCAGCAGCAGAAGAAACTTGTGAAGGATTCGTTTAACTAAACAGACTTTTTAGCTGATGGTTGGAGTATCAAGTGAAATATAATTGATCACTTTTCCGAATCGATAATTGATTATTACGGATGGACTGCCATCCTGATTATATTTAATCCATTGACCATCTGGTTTCCCATTTAAGAAAATTCCTTTACAACTTATCAAACCGTTTCCGTGATACCATACCCATTCGCCTGTAGGTTCGTCATCATCAAAATTACCTGAACATTCTAACCCGCCATTTTCATAATAATATTTCCAGTTACCATCGTTTTTATTTTTATTCATATATCCTTTTACTGCATAAGTTCCATCCATCTTTAAAAGATGAAACTCACCTTGTTTGAATCCGTTGACGACATTAAACTCGACTATTAATTTATTATCAAGAGTATCAAGCATCTTACCTGTGAATGGAATATCTGTATCCTGCGTATAAATCATCTCGTTCTCAAATGAAGTTTTATTTTGGTTAGATGGGGTTGTAAAAGATTCATGAATTAAAATCATAGCCAAGAATAGTATCACTACTATTTCAACAGCAATAATAGCCGAAAATAATTTTATTTTATTCATTAACAAGTAGCCCTTAATGTTTAAGTGCACGATTGAAATAGTTTAACATGAGGCTGAATTATTACCTAATAAACGCTATCGTTGATTAGCAAGGATTGTTCCAGCGAGAATCTGGCTGCCGTGATGAAAATTGTCAGATGGATTATTTATTTGTTTTGTTCTGATACGATACGTAATGAGTTACTCAATAATGATACAGTAAAATTGATTATAAATATTCAAACCGTCAAAATCATACTCACATATTCTTTTTTTTCTAAAAAACTGTTGGCACATTTATTGGCAAAAAGCATCATAGAAAATCTCTTTTCGAGGGCAAAATGAATAACTTTGAATTAAGACATCAAAACGATTACGTGATTGCATCCATCAATCTTGATAAAGCTACGTTTCAAGAAGCAATAGAATTCAAGAGTTTAATTGATGATGAATTAGATAAAGGATATCGCAATATTGTTATATCATTAAATGAGTGCGATTTTTTGGATTCTGCATTCATTGGTGTACTTGTTGTAATTTGGAGAAAAGTGAAAGTAAAAGGTGGTTCTTTAAAACTGGTTAAACCGGGAAATTTTAATCACTCAGTCCTTCATCTCACAGGTGCGATTGAGATATTCGAAAAATATGATTCAGTACTGGAAGCATTAGCAAGTTCTACCTCTCCCGCGTAGGAAAATAAAATTCATTTCAAAATCAATTTAAAATAAGATCCTATCTCGCATTAATCATTCACTGAACTTTCCGGCGAATAGTCACATTACCGAAATTGTTGAACTTAATCTCTATTTTATAATCTTAGGATTGATAAAAAGCATGATCAGATCTAATCTTATTTAGATTAATCATGTTCTTTAAGAGCAGGTTAGTTCAGGATTGATGAGCACCAATTAAAATATAAACCGTCACTAAAGTAACAATAGAAAAGATGATAATTCCGATTAGCATAGATATCCTCTGAAACTCATTGATGAATACAATTCACCAGTAATTAAATTATTTATTTATGACACAGGAGCTTTTTGCCCTCGCTCCATGAAATAGTATTCTTGCGAATGACGTTATTATACTGCAATAAATATACCGTATTCGTACTACTAATTAGAATTAAATTAAAGTGGATTCAACATATTGAAATGAGTTATTTATTATTTTGAAACTAAAACTCTAATTCATTAACAAAATGAAACATTAAATATTAACCAGGAAAGAAATATTTTTGAAAGTAAAGTGAATCAAATTATTTTTCAGGAGTGAATAATAATTGCTCAAAATTCTGCGGGCGTAACTCAGTTGGTAGAGTGTCAGCTTCCCAAGCTGGATGTCGCGGGTTCGAACCCCGTCGCCCGCTCATAATGTAAAATCGTTTGCTTTTTTAGTCTATTAGTTTGATATTTGTGCCCACAATTAAAGGGAGCTTAGCTCAGCTGGTTCAGAGCACCTGCCTTACAAGCAGGGGGTCATAGGTTCGAATCCTATAGCTCCCACAAAATCCATAATCTTCATTTATCATTACAAATCTATTCACTCATTCGTTTTCTAAATATACTAATCCATTGTTTTCAATAACAAAAATCAGAGTGTCAAAGGTTCTGCCAAAGGCATTCCTATGGAAGAATCCTATAGCTCCCACAAATCCGATATGGTTCATGAATATAACTTCTTAAAAGTTCAATGGATTTGCGGTCATAGCTAACTCCATTCTAATACTTCTAATAACCAATCTGGAATTTAAATAAACCGTAGTTCGTTATTAATTTATTTCCTGTAGCTAAATTGTTTTCCTGATCGTAATTGTATATTAAATAAAAAATAAAATCCCGAATGGGTTCAATTCTGAAACCAACCTGAAAAATATTTTGGTTGAATCGTTCACCATCGAGAAAATAAGCGTTTTCAAATTCCGGATTAGGTCCGGTTGAAACATTGATATCACCACCTACATTTTTAATTAGATTTCCTTGTTCATCATAAAGATTCTCACCTTTTCTAACAAACCGGTAGTTTAGCGTTACTCTCATCCAATCATTAAGATTATATGCAAGTTCACTAAATATTTCATCAGCATTTGGTCCAATAGGATGACCCAAATTTGTTCCCCACGACGAGTATGTATTTTGTGCATTCACATGTGTATATACGAACGGACGGATTTTTGTATACTCAAGTTTCATAGAAAGATCATTCAGTGAAAGTGCTTCATACCAGAAAATTCCCAATTGATACGCGGTTTTATTTTTATAGCTATCAAAGTTTTGAAGATTTGATAGAATATTTTCATCCAGAAAAAACGTGCCTTGTAGTTCTAAATTCGGAATGAAGCTCGTCTGAATATCAAAATACAAATTTGCGTTGTCACGATCCTGCAGTTCCATTTCAACAAATTTGTAAAATGCAAGAGGCGAAGCATAACCCAATTCGAAACCACGTCCGGAATAGATTATGTTCTCACCAATTCCTATGTCAAATAAGTTTTCGAATGAAAATTTTAATCTGTTGAATGCCCAATATTTAGTATATCTTTCATCCATATTGTAGGAGAAATCACCAACGGTTGAACCATGTATTGATGAAAAACTTGCTATCCCATAATTCAATCCGAACTCAATAAAATCAAGAGGCGGGCTGTCGCCAGATAATACCAGTTTGCTTCCATATCCATAGCCTACAGTTTTATACTCTCTACCTATTTCAATGAAAAGATCCATATCATCAACTGGATTTGTAAGGTATTTAATGTATCCGTCAACGAATTCATAATTACCAATGTTTTCAGCATCTTCAACCCATTTAAAAGTTTGTTTAATTTTTGGATCTATTAATTCAGCAACTTGTTTGTTACCAGCAGCTCCTCCTTTTATTACTGCCATGTTGTAACCTAAATGATTAAATAATGTACCATGAAATCTGAAACCAATATCAAACAAATGGGCATTATTAATTGATGGTCGAAATTGCTGGCCATAATAATAATGTCCGAGCAAGTTTAGAAATACATTAGCATTTTCTCCGGAGTAAGCATAAATATATTTCACCTTATCAGAAAATGTTTCCGAAAGGCTTGTTAAAAAACTATTTTCAGGATGAAAAAAATAAGTTGAGTTGTTAATATCTGTTAATTCGTAGAACTCCGCTTTATATCTATTCAATAATTTTATTTCTGTGGCGCTTAAACTTTCCAGTTTTTCTTCAACGATTTGTAAATATTTTTTCACCTGAAATCTTGAAAGATTAGGAACATCTTCATTTATATATGGAATAATTTTTTTTACTTTCATTTCTTTAAGGAATATATATACCGGATGTGTCAGAGGAACGTTTTCTATCTGAGCGGATATTTCATTTCCAATAAAAAAGAAGGCAAGTAATGTTAATATTATAAATGTTCTCATATTTAATACGTATTGATATAATTATTACCATTAAATATAGTAATACAGTTTTTGAATGAGTAATAAAGAATTTTTATAAAATGAGGATAAAGGAAAATGAGCTTTATCTTTTAGATGAGAGATTTTTCGAAACAGAAGAAATTAAATAGCATCACTTAAGAAAAATTGCAGTTATCTATCTTCAATATCTATGAAAGGTGCTTGAATAAATTCTGGTTTTGGTAAAAGTAAATATCTTGCCTGATTATATTGCAGTTGTGCCATACCAGCATAATTATCTGTCTTCACTAATTTGTTCATCTGATATTCGAGTAGATTTTCACTGTCATCGATTATTAAATAGTTCTGTATTTCAGGATGATTGTCTAGCCATAATTTAATTTCTTTACCACGGCTAACAGGACGCAGAATTGGTGTGTGCCAATCAGAATGTAAATAGGGGCTGAGGTTACTTTCTTGAAGCTCCTTTTTAAGTCGATCAATTATACCATTTCGCCAGGTAGATGTAATTACTATCTGCAGAGAAAATTCTTCTACTAATCTTTTTATAAGTACAACACAATATGGATCGAACCGGCTATGACCCTCTTCTGGTTTGTAGATATACTTATAATAAATTTTTGAATTCAAAACCCCATCAATATCCAAGAAAAGAATTTTTTGATCCATTGTTGATTACTTTAGAAAAGTTAATTTTTGTTGAATATATAAATATTATTTCACCAAAAACTTTTCCATTTAAGTGCCAGTAAAATGGTATCCTCATCAAATCTTATTGAACAGATTTCGTAAAAGTTTCCGTTTGATAAGTAAATAAATCATCACATACAGATGAATTATTTAATAAAATATTCTGAGGTGCAAAATCTGGCGGGATAAAATTCTATCTAAATTTTGAAAGGTCAGCAATGTGTGAATTTATCAGCGAAACCGAACTGTCTCCACTTCGTATCAAGGAAACAAAGGTGACTTCCCGACTAGTCGGGACGACCTCCTGCGTGAATTAATTCTTCAATATAAACTCTACTTTTCTTTCGTTTTATTTCCTTTTCTCTTTTCATAGCTTCGGACTTAGTGTAGAATTCTTCTCTATAAAC